>Ga0316202_10000354_pt1 | contig 56081 bp, 72 predicted proteins | sample 3monrhotite_MG_FD_204934 | JGI IMG/M metagenome (GOLD analysis project Ga0316202, IMG submission 204934) | Microbial mat bacterial communities from mineral coupon in-situ incubated in ocean water Damariscotta River, Maine, United States -... | ecosystem: Environmental > Aquatic > Marine >...
ATAGAAGCTTTATATTCATTATATTCAACATGAAAATGTGGAGGGTTATGTTCATTAAAATACATGAAGATTTTTATTCCTAAGAATCTACTGATTTCTGGCATAACTCACCTCTTTTTTTCTTATTATATCAAAATATTTTTTGCCTAGAACAATTTAGTATTTTATTACTGTGTCAATAATGTCTTTTTGTTATCTAACGTTTGTCGTGAGCAATAATTTTCCCGCTAGGGTAAATTATTGGTCTCCTCGTTTTTGTTATGTTTTTTAGTCAACTTACTGTTTATCTCTACAATACATTTGTTAAATTCTTTAGCCGATGTCAAATGGTATATTTTTTTCTCTTCAGACATGTTTTCTAATCTCGTTAAAAAACTAGAGTTCCAAAATTTAGGAGCAACCTTAAAGAGATGAACATAACTATTGTAAGTACTGCGTATCATAGGACTATTATCTGGCCAACCTTCAGGTTTTACAAATGGACTCAATAGAAAACGCTTCATTACTCTCCAATAGTGAATTCTCATTGGTAAATCAATATATATCAATGTATCTGCTATTTTTAGTCGCTCTCTAAATGTTTCTATAGTACCAAATCCCTCTATAATCCAAGATTCATTATTTAAAATATTATTGTACTTAGCTAAGTATTGTTCTTCAGAAGCTTTTTCTCCACCATCTAGATATTCTATTTGATCAAGTGGTAATAATGGTGTATTGGTTATTAAAGAAAGTTTCTTACTAAATGTAGATTTACCTCCACCACTTTTACCAAAAACTGCAACTTTCATTTATGATTGTCTCCATTTAATTTAAAAGGTATTTTTAACATAACGACTGTCGTGAGCAATAATTTTCCCGCTAGGGTAAATTATTGGTCTCCTCGTACTTGTTATATGTTATTCTTGAAAACCAAATACTTGATTTTCTGATGTTTTTTTACTTATAATTGGTTTGGAACCAAATATAATAGTAACTTTTTGATTTGGATTTGTACTCCAATAACCTTTCTTTGCATTTTGTATCATTTTTAGTCTTGTTATATCTTTTGTCATTGTATATAGTTTTTCATACTTATTAAGTATTTCTTGATTTTTTGAATTATGATGTTGAGTAAGTATTCCAACTTGTCTATTTTTATCAAGTAAATAACTATTGTTTAAAATAAATTCATAAAAAAAACCATTTTTATGACAGGACATTTTATGCAAAGTAACATATATCTTTTGGTTCTTTAATTCACCATCACCTAAAATAAAACATTTATTAAAATCATAATAATCTGATATAACAAATGCTGGTTGTGATTTAGAATCTAATCCAATATTGAAACCAAGCTTTAAAATACCATCTTCTTTATGTGGTATAAAAACATCAGCAAGTGTTAAACTATAAAATAATATGAAAAAAAGTATTGTTTTCATATTATTCTGTTCTTCTTTTATTGTATCCATATGCTGAAACTATTAATGCAAGAAAAAAGGAAATAATCATTCCACTTTGTACACCAATACCTTGTAGGAATATTCCAATACCAATAAAAATTGCTAAAAATCCTAAAATTACTCCCCATACACTAGCAACATTAAACTGTGGATGTCCACATTTTGGACACACCCTTGCCTCTTCTGATATAGCTTCTTTACAACTTATACAATTAATCATTTTTATATCTCCTTCATATAACGTTTGTCGTGAGAGATAATTTTCCCGCAGGGTAAATTATTGCGTTCCTCGTACTTGTTATAAGTTTTTTCTGTTAATTAAATTCTCTATTTCTTCTATACCGTATGCTGGTTTTCTTTTATGCAACATCGCATGGCAGTTTGGACAAACTGGTCTTAAATCTTTAATTGGGTCTATTTTATATTTTTCATCTATTTCTGACAATGGTTTTATGTGATGAACATGAATAAAATTGTGTCCAATTTCTCCATAGATTTTTTCAAAATCAAATTTACAAATTACACATTTGTATCCATATTTATTTATACATTCTTGTCTTGCTTGTGAACTTCGCTCGTAAGCATTCACTGTAATTTGTTTTTTTGTACCTTCAAATAAGTCTTTATCCTCAACTTCATCAGGATAGATTATGCTTTCTTTAAAAGTATTTTGTAATATTTCTAGCTCCATATATTTAATAGGATTAGCCTCTCCTTTACTATAATAAGGAGACACATCCTTACCAAGAAAATATTGCATATCCAAAGCAATTTTACCAGTAAACTCTAATCTTTCTTTTATTTTTGGATCATTAGGATTTATTTTTCTAGTTTTATATTGTGTTGTATTTCCATTATGCCATGAATCAATCAAGTAAACATTTTTTATAATATTGTTATGTATTGCAAAAGCATACTTCAAGTCTTCAACTTTACTTTTGCTAATTCTCCAAATACCTCTGTATCCATCATATAGTTCATCTTGACTTAATCTATCACATTCTTCATCATTTAAATTAACATATGCTTTTATAAATATTACATCTTTCATTGTATACCTTTGACTTATAACGTCTAAGGAGAGCAATATGAAACCGCGTGCGGGTTCATATTGGCTCCTGCGTTTTGTTATATCATTAACAACCAAATTAACCTTTATTGATTGTATTTCTTACTTTTCGTCTAATCTCATCAATGATTGATTGAGTTACATTAAAAACAGTAAAGTTTTCATGAGGACGATGATTGATATATTCAACAGCTGAATCAACACTTCCAAAACTACGACGTTCTGAACTATCACCTTTTACTTCTAAAGACATTGTTGTTCCTTTCATTATAAATTTACCAATTTATTTTATAAATAGGCATATCTAATAATACATAAACTTTGTCATACTTAGCGTCACAAAAAATATTTTATACTTAGATATAACTCTTTATTCAACGAACACTATATAAAATTAATACTTTATAAGAAAATAATTATATATAAAAAGTGTATGTTTAATTTCATTCAAAAGCTAAATAGTAAAAAATTTACTTAAAATAGTTGATAGTATTAAAAAACAGATGTGTATTTAATACTTTTTTGTGCGTTATTTGAATAAAGTGTTCGTTGATTTGTCAATAAAAATAATAAAAGCACATTTTGCTCTTTTAGTTTTGAATAGTATTTTATGTGAAAGTTGTTTTGTTATTAAAGTTTGTTTGTTGTTGGCTTTCGGTCGGGACGACCTCGGTGCGAAGCTAAAAAGACCAAGCAGTTGACTCAAGTGGTCTCCGTCACAGGTGCTTCGCACATCTGCTTTGGTTTCGAACCTAAAAAAGCCAAGAAATTGGCTTTTTTTTTACGGTTCTCACATATGTTTTGACCATGATGCTCCACGCTCTTTAGCGTAAACTGCATATGGTAATGTTAAAATATTATATTCAGGTGGAACCTCTTGACTTGGAAACATTTTCCACTGTTTTGGCTGTTTTGCTGCAAGCTTCATTGAAATCATTTTACCCAATTGATAAGCTTCATGCAGAGTTGTATGACCTTTATGAATGTATAAATGTAAATGTCCAGGTGTTGCTGTCTCATAAGCTGTAAAGTTTATATAACCCTCTTCACGAAGGAGAAGTTGAGCTTTATGGTAAAAGCGTTCAGGATCTCTACCATTGTAATCTACAACGATGTTTTCTACTTTACCATGCTTATTTACCAATTCATGTGCAACAGTGATTTCTTTTTTTAAATGTTGAGATATTATTTGATGCGTAAGAGTTTTATCTACTCTTTCAAACTTATTATAAAAAGTTCTGCCACCATGTAAAATTTTTTCCACAGTTGTTGGTTTCTTTAAATAATAGTGATCTGTTAACATTTTAATTAATTTTGTATCTACTGCTTGCAACTAACTACTCCTAATATGTTGACTGTGTATAAATTATAAAATCTTTAGACATAGTGTGTAACTCTTTTTTTACATTTTCTTGTAATTTAGTGTTTTCTATATCGTCCAAAACATCTGCAATTTTATTTGCAATTAGCTCAAATTGTTCTGTTTTCATACCTCTTGCAGTTAGTGCCGGTGCTCCGATTCTAAGCCCACTTGTAACAAATGGGCTTCTTGTTTCACCTGGAACTGTATTTTTATTTACGGTAATACCTGCATTTCCTAGTGCTGCATCTGCATCTTTACCACTATACTCTTTATTTAAAAGAGAGAGAAGAACTAGGTGATTATCTGTTCCACCACTTACAACATCAAAACCACGCTTCATTAGTACATCCGCAAGGATTGAAGCATTTGCTTTAACTTGAACTGCATACTCTTTCCACTGTGGTGCTAAATTATATTTAAAACCAACAGCTTTTGCGGCAATTACATGAACTAAAGGACCACCTTGAGTTCCAGGAAAAATTGCACTATTTATTTTTTTAGATATATCTTCATCATTAGTTAAGATTAGACCACCTCTTGGTCCTCTAAGTGTTTTATGTGTTGTTGTTGTTACAACGTGTGCGTGAGGGAATGGGCTTTGGTGTTCACCTGCAACAACTAATCCAGCAATGTGTGCAACATCAGCAAAAAGAATTGCTCCTACTGTATCAGCAATTTCACGAAATTTTGCAAAGTCAATCTCTCTTGCATACGCTGAAGCTCCACAAACGATAATTTTAGGTTTTACTATTTGAGCAATATCCATTACACGTTCATAGTTAATGCGACCATCTAATTCAACACCATATGTAAAACTTTGGTAATTTTTTCCAGAAAAGCTAGGTTTACTACCGTGCGTTAGGTGACCACCATGGCTTAAATCCATTCCTAAAAGTTTATCACCAGCTTTTAGAAGTGCTGCGTAAACTGCACCATTTGCTTGGCTTCCAGAGTGTGGTTGAACATTTGCATATTCACAACCAAAAAGTTCTTTTGCTCTATCAATTGCAAGTTGTTCAACACCATCAGCATATTCACAACCACCATAATAACGCTTACGTGGATAACCCTCTGCATATTTATTTGTAAATACACTTCCCATAGCTTGCATTACAGCTGGGAATGTAAAGTTCTCACTAGCAATCATCTCAAGGTCACTGCTTTGACGCTCTAACTCTTTTTCAACAAGTTCAAAAATTTCTGGGTCGTTTTGTTCTAAGTAGTTCATTATTTATCTTCTCCTATTTCATCTTCAGTTGTATTTGTTTGTAGTGGTCGCATTGCTGGGAACAGTAGTACGTCTCTAATTGAGTGCTGGTTTGTAAGCATCATTACAAGACGATCGATTCCAATACCCTCACCAGCAGCTGGTGGCATTGCGTAACTTAATGCTTTAATGTAATCTTCATCCATTTCATGCGCTTCATCATCGCCTGCATCTTTTGCATCGACTTGTGCTTTAAATCTTGCATATTGGTCTTGTGGATCATTTAGTTCACTAAATCCATTTGCTATTTCAGTACCTGCTATGAAAAGCTCAAATCTATCTGCAATATCTGGATTCTCATCATTTCTTCTTGCAAGTGGACTAATTTCAATTGGAAAGTCTGTAATGAAAGTTGGGTTAATTAACTTTTCTTCTACAAATGCATCGAAAAGTTCTGCTTTAAGCGCGCCTAAACTAAGTTTTTCATTTGCTTCTAATTTATTCTCTTTTAAAAGATTTAGAATTTTCTTTTTATCTTCTACGATGTCAGTAGAAATACCACCAATTTCAACTAAGGAATCTGTGTAGCTAATCTGCTTGAAAGGTGCAGAAAAATCAATTGTAAGTTCACCATACTCTAGAGTTTTTGGTAAATTAAGATTATCAAATAGTGAGTTAAACAAATCTTGAGTGATTTCTATTAAATGTTCTACTCTATGATAAGCCCAATAAAATTCAATCATTGTAAATTCAGGGTTATGGGTCATGTCCATTCCCTCATTACGAAAGTTTCTATTTATCTCAAAAACTGCTTCCATTCCACCCACAACTAAACGTTTTAGATAAAGTTCTGGCGCAATTCTTAAGAATCTTTCAACATCTAATGCATTGTGGTGAGTAATAAATGGCTTAGCATTAGCACCACCTGCAATTGGATGGAGCATTGGAGTCTCTACTTCTAAAAAGTTACGTTGCTCAAAAAAAGATCTTATATGACTAATGATACGACTTCTAGTTATGAACACATCACGAACATCTGGATTCATAATCATGTCTAAATAGCGTTGACGGTAGCGTAACTCTTTGTCTGTCATACCGTGAAATTTTTCTGGTAGTGGAGAAATTGCTTTTGTGACAATCTCTAGAGAACTTACATGTAGACTTAATTCTCCTGTTTTTGTAAGAAATGGATAACCAGTTGCTGATATTATGTCACCAACTTCAATTAATTTCTTAGCCTCTTTAAACCACTCTTCACCAATTTCATTTTTACTAAAATAGATTTGAAGTAATCCGCTAGGGTCTTCTACTTTTGCAAAAGCAGCTTTACCCATGTGACGAAGAAATTTAATTCTTCCTGCTATTGTTACACTAACACTCTCATCACGTTTATTTTCAAGTTCGCTTACATTCGCATAACGCTCTTTAAACTCTTCTGTTGTTATATCTCTACTAGCTCTATTGCTATATGGATTGTGTCCACTTTCTCTAAGCTGGTTAGCTTTTTCTATTCTCTGTTGTACATACTGATTTTCAAACATTAATACTCAACTCTCTTTTTGACATTCAGAACAGATTCCGTAAATCTGCATTGAATGGTCTATGATTTTAAAATTATTTTTTGCTGCTATTGTCTCTTGACGATTCTCTATTTCTTCATCAAAGAACTCTGTGATACGTCCACATTCAGTACATATCATATGATCGTGGTGATCTTTTGCACCAAGCTCATATTTTTTCCCATCTGCACCAAATGATAGTGACGTAACAAGACCAGATTCTTCAAGTAGTGAAAGTGTACGATAAACTGTAGCGATACCCACTTTTAGTTCAGGATAACTATTTTGTATTGTATCGTGAAGTCCCTCAGGCGTTAAATGCTCTTGACAATTGTAAAGAGTCTTTAAAATAACTTCACGCTGTATTGTAAACTTAAGGCTACGCTTCTTAAGAAGTTTTTTAAACTCCTCTAAAAGTGGCTCATAATCAATTGTTGGCAAAGAAAAGTTACTCATGTGTGATAGTTTCCTTTGGCGTACTTTCTATAGAAATTTGCTCTTTTACTGTTGTTACAGTTTCATCTATTTTTTTACTTAAAGTACTATTGGACTTTGTTGATGTATTTTCATCCATAAATGTACTAGGATCAATTCTTACAACAACTTGCCCAGTTTTACGTAAAATCGGGTAGATGACACTATTATTCATAATAGAATCAACAGAGCTTTGGATTATTTTTATATTGCTTAGAGCATATACAGTTACAGAAAGAATTAAAAATATCTTTGTAGTTGCTAAAACAAAACCCATTATTTTATCAGCAGCACCTAATCCAGTCATTGAAGTAAGTTTCGCAAAAAAACCACCAATTAGTGCCATTGCAATCCAAAAAATTGCTAATGTTGCAAGAAAACCTGTGAATGTAATGACTGCACTGTTGTCAAAATGAAAAAGTTTATCACTTAAAAAAGAGCCAGTTTCATTTGCATAAGATGAACCAACATAGATACCACCTATGATTCCAAGTGTTCCAAAGAGCTCTTTAAAGAATCCATTTAAAAGACCCTTTAGTCCAAGTAACAATATAACAGTAGCTGCACCTAAGTCAAAGTAGTTTAATTCATTCACTATTTATCCCCTTGCATTTCAATTTTATTTTTTCCACTATTCTTTGCTTTGTATAATAATTTATCCGTTCTTTCTACTATCGTTTCAATAGTATCACCATTTTGGTGTTGACAAAGCCCTATACTAAGTGTAATATTTATTGTATCAGATTTATAAATTAGTTTATTTTTACGTATCGTCTCTAAAATACGATTGGCTGTTTGGTACGCTTTTTCTTTTGTTATCCTATTTAAAATGATCATAAACTCTTCACCACCAAACCTGAAGATATGATCCTCTTTACGTACAATAGAACGTAATACTTTTGCAAGAAATATTAGTACTTTATCTCCTGCTACGTGTCCGAAAGTATCATTAACGATTTTAAAATCATCAACATCAAGCATAATAAGCCACATATCTAACTGTTTGTTATTAGCTGATGCAACCTCTAAGATAGGATCTAAGAAATTATGTAAACCCCTTCTATTGTGGGCTAAAGTTAGTGGGTCAATGTTTGTAGTACTTTCAAGCTCTTTTACTTCGCTTTTAAGTTTTTCTATTGTGATATTTGCACGTTGTAGTTCATCATTTACTTTGCTTTGAAATTCATTGAAGTATTTGACTAAACTTTCTACCTCAATTAAACCTTCATTTTTTGCATTGTGTTTTAAAAAAATATCACTTTCACTATGGATAGTTTTTATTTTTTCATTTGTAATGTCATATTCATTTATACTTGAGTGAATTAGTTTTTGGTACTTCTCTAATAGGTCATTATCTTTTTTATAATCATATATTAGTTTTTTGTTTGCATACTCTACGGCAATAGTCTCTAGAAAAGATAAAAATAAATCTGTATCTTCATGTTCTTCGTGGTGTTCGAGCATCTCTTTTTTTGCAGATTCAATAATGCTTTCTAATTCATTAATATGCATTTCACTCACTTTTTTATTGCTTTATTTTCGCAATTGTATCTATATTTTGCAAAAAATAAACTTGTTTAACCAAACATTTTGTTTTAAACAGATAATATGTCGCTTAAAATTCGCTTACGCTTAAAGTAAGATTAGGTACATATGATGATATTAGTAATGAAACATACAGCAACTCAAGCAGACATAGAAAAGACTAGAGAACAGTTAAAAGATTGGGGACACGAAACAAGTTTAGCTCCAGGTGAGCAACAGACAGTTATCGGTATAGTAGGGGATAAACGTGATATTGCAGGTTATGCACTTCATTCACTTCCTGGTGTTGAACAAGTTTTAGAAGTTTCAGCTCCATATAAAGTCGCAAGCCGTGAATTTCATCCTGTTGATTCAATCATAGATATAAATGGTGTAAAACTTGGTGGTGGAAATAAAGTTGTAATTGCAGGACCATGTTCTGTTGATACATACGAGAACTTAATTAACATTGCAAACTCTGTAAAAACAGCAGGTGCTACTATGCTTCGTGGTGGTGCATTTAAACCACGTACTAGCCCATACTCTTTCCAAGGTAAAGGTGAAGAGGGACTAAAAATGTTAGCTGAAGCTCGCAAAGAGACTGGTCTTCCAATTGTTACTGAACTTTTAAGTGAGAAAGATATTGATTTAGTTTACCAATATACTGATGTTATTCAAATTGGTGCAAGAAATATGCAAAACTTCTCTTTACTAAAAGAGATAGGAACTTTAGGCAAACCAGTAATTTTGAAAAACGGTATTGCTTCAACTGTAAAAGAGCACCTAATGTCTGCTGAATATGTTATGGCAGGTGGACTTAGAGATGTAATTATGTGTTTACGCGGGACAAGAACGTATGAGCCAGCATTTAGAAATGTTTTAGATGTTAACTTGGTTCCATATATGCAAGAGAGAACTCACCTACCTGTAATTGTAGATCCTAGCCACGCTGCTGGAACACGTGAGTATGTTAGTTCATTATCATATGCAGGAATGGCAGTTGGTGCAGATGGTGCAATTATAGAAGTTCACCCATGTCCAAGTTGTGCATTAAGCGATGGTGATCAAGCACTTCTACCTGAAGACTTTTCATACCTAATGGAACGTATTAATAAGTTAGATGCATGGGATCAAAAAGCGTGGGTAAAAGCACGTGGTGATGCTAAGCTATAATCATTTATAAAACTGATATGTAGGAAATTACCTACATATCTCTTCCATCTCACTTTTTAATCTACAAGTTTTGCAACAATCTAATTAGCTCTTCATGACGATTAGAGTATCTAATTGCGTCATCTTTTTTAATGGTTCCCTCTTTTAAATATTTTACCATCTCTTGCGTTTGTGTTTTCATTCCTGTTGCGTTTTGATTTATCTGCATCTGTGAATATAGTTGATGTGTTTTATCTTCTCTTATCAAGTTAGCAATTGCTGGATTGTTTATTAGAATCTCATGAACTGCTAATCTTCCACCATTTGCTTTTGGTATTAATGATTGTGAGACTACTGCTACTAAACTAGATGATAGTTGAGCTCTTATTTGTGCTTGTTCGTTTCCATCAAAGGCATCTACTATTCTATCCATAGTTTGAACTGCTGAGTTTGTGTGAAGTGTGGCAAAAACAACGTGACCAGTTTCTGCTGCTGTGAGTGCTGCTGAAATTGTCTCTTTATCTCTCATCTCACCAATTAAAATTACATCAGGATCTTCTCTTAAAGAGTATTTAATTGCGTGTGCAAAGCTTTTAGTATCGCTTCCAACATTTCTGTGACTAAAAACAGAGTTATTATTTGTATGAATAAATTCTACTGGGTCTTCAATGGTTATAATGTGCGAATGTGAGGCTTGATTAATCTCATTTAGCATAGCAGCAAGTGTTGTCGACTTTCCACTACCCGTAGGTCCCGTAACTAAAATAAGCCCTTTCTCTTTTTTTGATAATTCTTTTATAATTAGTGGTGCATCAAGTGAATCAAGAGATGGTATAGTAATTGGGATTATTCTAAATGCAGCTGCTACATCTCCAAGTGTGCGGTAATAATTAACTCTAAAACGCCCAACTTCTGGAAGCTCTAGTGAAAAATCTATCTCGTTATGCTCTTCAAAAACTTTTTTTTGCTGTTCTGTTAAGAGTGAGTAACACATTGTCTCTATATCTTTACCATCTAAGGTATCCATCTCAAGCGGAGCTAATTTTCCATCAAGTCTAATTTGTGGTTCAGCTCTACTTATTAGGTGTAAATCACTAGCCTTATGTGCAACAACAGTCTTTAGTAGTTTACGAATATCTAAACTCAAACTATCTCTTCATCCCATGTCTGTTCATCAAACCCACAAAGTGTTTTACCATTAAACTCAAGAACAGGACGCTTAATTAACATACTATCTTTGCATAACCATTCAACTTTTTGCTCATCAGTTAAATTCATTTTTTTAAGTTCAAGTTTTCTGTAAGTAGTACCACGACTATTAAATAGCTTGTTAAGTTCGACCTGTTCTAGCCAACTTTTAATTTGTGAGCATTCAGGAGGAGACTGTCTTAAATCAGAAAATGTGTACTCTATATTTGAATTTTTAAGGTACTTTAGCGCCTTTTTAACACTATCACAGGTTTTTATTCCATAAAGTGTCATTCTTAGCCAATAATTTTATCAACAATAAAAAAATCATCTTCAGCTTTTGGAGCATGCTCAAATATAGACTTAGCTATCTCATTACTTCCTTTAGCACTATCTTCTCTAAGAGGAGCTATATGCCCTAACATGCTGAACTTTGGGTCTAGACCATCAGTATCTAACTCATTTAAATTATCTACAAATGATACTATCTCATTTAGTTGACCTAAAATCTCTTCACGTTTACTATCTTCAATTTCTAGCATTGAAAGTTTTTCTAATTTTTGCAGTAGTTTGTCATCAAATGTCATTAAGATTCCATTATTATATTTTTTGTATTGTAACTTATAGTTTATAAAACATTAGATATAATCGCATAAATTTTAATTGACTTCTTAAATAGAGAAGCTCAGTGTTTGCTAAAATAAATAATAAAGGAACTGTATTGAGTCTAAAAGAGCAGATAGATATGGTCAAAGATGAACTTAATCAAGAAGAGAAAATGTTCGAAGGAGCTGTAAAAGCTGAACGTTTTTTTACAAAATATAAAATGCAAATTATCTCTTTTGCCACTGCTGCTGTTTTAGTTGTTGGAGCAAATATTGGTTATTCAAGTTATGAAAGTAGCAAAGTGTTGTCTGCAAATGTTGCATTAAACAAACTACTTAGTGGTGATGCTTCTGATAAGAAAATGTTAGATGAATTAAAATCAAATTCAGAGAAGCTCTATGAACTATATACATTTTCTCAAGCTCTAAAAAATTCAGACAGTAAAACACTGAAAAGTTTAACTACATCTAAAGAGGCGATAATTTCAGATGTAGCCTCTTATCAAGAGGCAGTAATTGAGGGAACAGCTGGAGCATTTAATAATTACTCTTATAAGCCAAGTGCAATTATGAAAGATTTAGCAGTACTAAATGAAGCGATAATCTTAATGAAGTCTGGTGATTTAAAACAGGGGCGTGCAAGACTAGATATGATTAGTGTTGACTCATCAGCAGCGAACTTTTCAACACTTCTACGTCACTATGGTCTAACTAAAGAGTAGATGATGAAATTATTATTAATTGCACTTAGTGCATTTGTTTTTTTTACAGGATGTAGCTCTAAAAATAGATTTGAACCTGAAAATATTGCTTCGTCAATTGAAGTAACTGGAAGATTAGACAGTAGTGTCGCACAGACAAGTAGAAGTGGTGCTAATTTAGAAGATGGACAAGCAATCTCTATTATTAATGGTCTAGAACCATTTAAAATTGATGATGGTTATCGTATTGTTGGAGCAAATGATGAATATATTTGTGCCTCTTCTAATGGTGGACTACTAAAACTGTATAAAAATAGAAATTTAGTATCTGAATTTAGTTTCTCTAAAAATGTAGCTTCTGCTTCAGTCAATAAAGATTTTCTAGCAGTACTCTTTGTAAATAACGATATAGCGCTTTATTCAAAAGAGAGTAAAGAGCTTATTTTTAAACAGAGTGGTGATGATGTTATTGCCGTTGATACTCGTGTAGCTCAACCTCAGTTTTTAAATGATTTAATTCTTTATGCAACACTTGATGGAAAAATTATCATTTTAAACAGTGAAACAAAAAAACCTATTCGTTCAATTGTTTTAAGCGATCAGCAATATTTTAATAACATTATATATATGAAGATGTATGACAATGTTTTAATTGCAGCTACAGGTTCAACTTTATACTCATTAACTGATAGAGAAGCAAGAAAAGATATATCTGTAAGAGATGTAAGTTTTGGTGAAGATGGTCTTTATGTTGCAACAAAAGAGGGAGAGGTTTTAAAACTTTCTCGTACTCTTGAAGAAGAGGGCAAATTAAAGTTTGATTTCGCTCACTTTTTAGGAATGGCAGTCTCAGATCACTTGTATCTTGCAGAAAAAGAGGGTTATATTGTTGTTATAAATAAAGTATTTGCTTCACATGAGATATATGAAGCACCACTTAATAATAGTAGATTCTTTGCCTCAGATAAAGCATTTTACTTTGATGATGTTTATATCGACTTGAGTGCTAAAGAGTAAATCTGAGCGAGTTACTTGTTGCTTTTGAGGAGTATATATCTGTTACAAAAGCATTAAGTAGCGCAACTATTGAGGCATATTTAAGCGATATATCTCAAATAGAGACTCATTTTGATGAGAGATTGATTGATGTTGATGCAGAAGTTATATTAGACTTTTTAGCACCTATTAAAAATAAGCGTACCCTAAATAGAAAACTATCTGCTGTTAATTCATTTTATGATTTTTGTTATACAAGTGAATTTATAAATAGTCCTATTCACCACGAACAGGCTAAAATCCCAAAAAATCTGCCAAAGTTTATTGAGTATGATGCTTTAATGCATATGTTAAATTTAATAAATAGAGATAGTTGGCTTGGACTTAGAGATTATGCTTTAATTCTATTTTTATATGCAACAGGTCTTAGGATTAGTGAAGCATTAAAACTGCAAACAGATGACTTTGAAGAGGATTGGGTTAGAGTTCGTCATGCAAAAGGTGATAAGGAGAGATTAGTTCCTGTCGCACCATCTGCATTAGAAGCAATTAAAACTTACCGTCATGCATCTGGGTTTAATAGCAATAATATTTGGCTTAACTACAAAGGTAAACCACTTAGCAGAATTAGTGCATTTAAAATTACAACTAAATACATTGGTTACTCGCCACATGTTTTACGCCATTCGTACGCAACAGCACTAATTACTGGTGGTGCAGATTTAAGAGTTGTACAAGATTTATTAGGACACTCTTCATTACTTACGACGCAAGTTTATACACACATTCAAAAAAGTGAGCTATATCCAGCAGTTATGAACCATCATCCATTAGCAAAGAAGAGTATATGAAAGATTTATTACATATTTTAAATGACAATAGTTTAATCTATAAATCATTAGAAAAGTTAGATAATAAAACACTTGGTACAAGAGCAAAAATTGACTTTTATAAAGCAACTGATGTAAATGGCTATTACACACTCATATTTAATATTGAACGTAAAAGTAGAGTATTGCAAAAAGATGTATTGATTTATGAGCAATTGATACAAATAATTTCACAAGCAGTAGAGCATAATTTTAAATTTAAAATTTCGCTTATAAAGGCACCACTTTGTTCTAAGGCTAAAAAACTTTTAAAAGAGAATGGATGGAAGGTTTTAATTGTTGGTGTATAGAATAAGCTACTATAAACATATACTTAAATCTTAAAAGTATTGACATTGTTAATACAGTATTGCTATAATTTTAGTAAAAAGGTCTTAACTTGAAGTTTGAATGGAGTGAAACAAAAAATAGATCTAATATTGAAAAACATCAAGTTAGTTTTGAAGAGGCAAGAGAAGTTTTTGAAGATCCAATGCATATTTCAAAATTAGACCATAGATTTGATTATTTTGAAGAGAGATGGATTACTTTAGGATCCACCTCCAAAGATAAAATATTAGTTGTTGCAAATATGTTCTTTGATGAGCATGGTGAAGAAATTATTAGAATCATAAGTGCAAGAAAAGCTAACCAGAATGAAAGGACTTTTTATGAGCAACATTAAAAGAAGAGAAAAATTTGATGAGTTTGAAATGGAAGATGAATATGACTTTAGTGGTGGTACAAGAGGTAGGTTTTATAAACCTAAAAAAGTACCCACTACATTGAGACTAGATAATGACATAATTTTGTATTTCAAAAAGTTAGCAAGTGAAAAAAAAGTTCCTTATCAAACTCTAATCAATGCACTTTTAAGAAAAGAACTGCAAACGGTATAATAGTGCATTTTATATTGATTTTAAGAAATGGTTAATTTTTAATGAAGTTTTTTGACATAGGAAATAGTAGAGTTCACTTTTATGAAGATTCAAAACTCGAGCATTTTAATGCAGATGATTTTGACTACAAGAATATAAAAGAAAAAGTTTTTTACATTAGTGTAAACAAAACTATTTCCGTGCATCTTAAAAGTTTGCCTAACTGGATTGATTTAAGTGTTTATTTGAAACTTTTTTATGAGACTATTGGTATTGATAGACAAGTTGCCTGCATGGCTGAGAGTGACGCTGTGATTATTGACGCTGGGAGTGCTATTACAGTTGATGTTATGCAAAATGGTGAATATAGTGGTGGTTATATTTTACCTGGGCTTCGTGCAATGAAAAGTTGTTACCGAACTATCTCACCAGCGCTTGATACATCATTTAATTTTGAGCTTAGTTTAGATAAAATGGCGACCAATACACGTGATTCAATTACTTTTGGGTATTTGGGTACGTTCGCATTGCATGTCAATAGTTTAGGAAAAAAAGTTTTTCTAACTGGTGGTGATGCTAAAAGAATAAAACCTCTATTTGAGAATGCTACAGTAGAAGAGGGTTTAGTTTTTCGTGGAATGTTAAAAATTATAAATGAGGAAGGTTTATGCTAACTATCGCATTACCAAAGGGACGAATAGCAGAGCAGACACTTGAGATTTTTGAACAAATTTTTGGTGATAGTTTTAATTTTAATGATCGTGAGCTAATTTTACGCACAGAAGATTTCACATTTTTATTAGTCCGTAATCAAGATGTACCAACTTATGTTAATTATCAAGCAGCAGATTTAGGTATTGTTGGGCTTGACGTTTTAGAAGAACAAGGTCTAGATGTTATTCGTTTGCTTGATTTAAAGATTGGGAAATGTAAAGTTGCCATTGGAATGAAAAATGGTGAGACTATTGATTACTCTCGTCCTGAGCTTAAAGTTGCTACTAAAATGGTAAACATTGCAGAGAAGTTTTTTGCTGAACGTGCTGTATCTGCTGACATCATTAAACTATATGGTTCAATCGAACTTGCACCTCTTGTAGGACTTTCTGACATGATTGTTGATATTGTTGAAACTGGAACAACTATGAAGCAAAATGGTCTAGAAGTTGTTGAAACTATTATGGATTCTAGTGCTCATTTGATTGCAAATAAAAATAGTTTCTTTCAGAAAAAAGAGGATATTTTAAAACTTTATGAGAAGATTAACAAGGTTGTAGGATAATTAATCTTGTCAAACATAAAAGAGCATAGACTCCCACCTATTATAAAATGGGCTGGTGGGAAAGAGCAAGAGTTAAAATATATTCACCCTAGACTTTCTCAAAAAATAGATAACTATTATGAGCCTTTTATTGGCGGTGGAGCAGTTTACTTTTCAATTAATGCTAAAAAAATGTTTATTAATGATAAATCAGATGAGTTAATAGGATTCTATAATTTAATTGCAACACAAGATAGAGATTTTTTCAGAGTTGTTGAAGAGATTATGTATAACTGGAATCTTCTTGAGGGTATTGTTCAAAATAATAAAGATGTTTTTGTAAAAAAATATATCAAGTTTTCAAAAAACCTTACTGATGAGACAAAGGTTGAAAACTGGGTATACTCTTTTATTTTACAACATAGTAAAGAGTTTAAAGCGATGTTCGATGTTACATTTAATGTAAATATAAAGAACTTTTTAAATGAACTTAAAAAAAATATTTTAAGTAAAATGAAACGTATGAAGAAGATTGAACCTGAACGTGGAAAACTGCAAGATAAAGATATTTTAGACAATATGGAAGCTGCACTAAAAAGCGCATTTTATATGCACTTTAGACATCTATATAATAATATTCAAAAGTATCAAATAAGCAAAAGTTTTGCAACAGCAATTTTCTTCTTTATAAGAAATTATGCATATAGTGGGATGTTTAGGTATAACAAAAGTGGTCTATTTAATGTACCATATGGTGGAATTGGGTATAACAGGAAAAACTTTTCAAAAAGAGTTGAATCTTTGAAAAATATAGAGTTAGTAAAACATTTAGAGAAGACAACTATTGAAAATTTAGATTTTGAAGAGTTCTTTGAAAAAAATAGACCATCAAAAGATGATTTTATTTTTGTAGACCCTCCATACGATAATACATATAGCTCCTACTCAAACAACTCGTTTACAAGAAGCGATCAAGAGAGGTTGTCTGATTTTTTAATTAATAGATGCGAGGCAAAGTGGATGATGGTTATTAAAAATACAGATTTTATTCATGGGTTATATAGAAAAGATAATATTGATATTAGTAGCTTTGATAAAAAGTATCTTTTAAGTATTCAAAATAGAAATATTAGAGATGCTAAACATATGATAATTACAAACTATGAGTCTTGATTTATACGCGAAAATAGAGCCTCTTATTGGCTTTGATGATGCATACGAAGAGTTGTATGATGTATATATGCAACATATAGAGGAGTTAAATGTCTCTACTATATTAGATGTTGGTTGTGGCAGTGGAAAACTGCTTTCTAGATTAAAAGATTTTAACGCAGTTGGTGTTGATCTTAGTTTAGAGATGGTAAAACGCTCGAAAGAGAAGGGTTTAGATGCGCGTCATATTGATATATGTGAATTAGATGAAGAATTCGATGTTGTGCTTTGCGTTGCTGATGTTTTAAACTATATGAATGGTACTGAACTTAAAAACTTTTTACAATGTATTGTAGAGCGACTTAAACCAAATGGATATTTTATAGCTGATATAAATACTCTGTATGGTTTTGAAAATGTTGCAGATGGTACAATGTTACGCAGTTTTGAAGATAAATTTTTTGGAGTAGATGCAGAGTTTAATGATTTTATCCTAGAGAGTGAGTTTACACTTTTTGAATTAAATAGTGATGGCAGTTACTCTAAAGAACAAAGTACAATTTTTCAATACTTCTATAAAGAGGATACTATAAAAAATTTGTCTCCTTTAAAATTTATCTCTAAAGAGGACGTGACACTTTTTGGTGATGAACCTGATAAAACTTTGATGATATTTCGTAAAGGTTAAAAATGATTGAAGATAAAATTCGCTGGAATGAAAAGCATGCAACAAAAATATTATCATCTAAGGCGTTAGATTTATTGCAGGAGAATCTATCTTTATCTAAAGGTACAAATGCTTTAGATATTGCATGTGGACAGGGTCGAAATAGCATCTATTTGTCAAAAAATGGTTTTAATGTAGATTCTATAGATATTTCAGATTTTGCATTAGAAAAATTATCTGCTGCTGATGATGGTATAAATACTTTTTTAGTAGATTTAGATAGTTATGATATTACACCAAATAGTTATGACATAATCATAAATAGTTATTTTTTAAAAAGAAGATTATTCCCTCAAATTGTTGATGGACTAAAACAAGATGGTATAGTTGTATTTGAAACATTTTTAAATTCAGGAAAGAAGGGTTTTGCTCAACCTAGCAACCCAGATTTTTTATTGGCAAAAAATGAACTTTTACATGCTTTTATCTCTTTACGAATTTTATATTATCGTGAGTATGAAACTCAGAATTCAAAGGGTGAAAAGGTTGTTGTCGCTCAATTAATTGGTAGGAAAGAGTAATGACTATGTTAACACAGCTTTTACCGAATGAACCAAATATGAATATTGCATGTTTTGGTTTAATAGAAGAAGAGTTTGAAGTTTTAGAAAATTTGGGTGCAAATATATTTAATCTTGAAGATTATAATATTAATAGATTGTCATTTGGTTCAGAATTTTTTGAAGCTATAGTAGTTCGTTCAGATGAGATGGCGCTCTCTTCAAAAGTAGCTTTCCAACTTAAAAAAGCTTTACAAAAAAATAGACATCTTCTAATTTTTACAGATGTATCACTTAAAGATATAGTCAATGTTTATGAGGCGCAAGGTTTTAGCAATTTTTCAGAGATTGAACATGAAAATAAAAGGGTTGTTGTATTAAAAAAGTGGTTTATTTTACAAGGTTAGATGTTTAACAGAAGCGAGCTATGCTAGATAGTCTACATATACGATTTTTTAATTTTCCACGCGCTCTTTTAACATTTGTTTTTATGTAACGAATTGAGGCTTTTCTTTTTGAGATAGTTCTGTTTTTTATGTATGTTAATTCATAACGTAGTCTGTTACGTTTTTGTATTACGCCGAACACTTCTTCTAATCCTAATTGTTCTTGTTTAGTTAAAGTTGCCACAACACACCCTTTCTTAAAGAGACAGATTAATCATATATGGAAAGAATTATAATCTAAGTAAGCTTTATTAATGCATAAGGCAAGTTATAAATATTATTAATTAAACTTAAGAACCAAAAATACACAATTTTAAATATTTATTGCAAAATGAAATATAACTTATAGTAAAGATAACTTACTGACAGCTATTTATACTTAGTATAAGTTTTATTAATTTTACAAATTTTTAACCTTAAATCATATAATTAGTTTTTGTATAATTTTTTCCAAATTTCAATTTTTTTTGAATTATTAAATTTTTTTAGCTTGCATCATATATAATATATGATCAATTAATAAGTGAGATACATAATTTTGAGAATAGATAAATTTTTAAATGCTGTTAATATAACTAAACGACGAACTATTGCACAAGACATGCTTCAGTCTGGTGTAGTATTCATAAATTCTATAAAAGTAAAAGCTAGTAAGAATGTTCAAATTGGTGATGTTATCGAACTTGTTTATCTTAGTAGAACACAACGTTTTGAAGTTTTAGATATTCCAACTATGAAAAATATTCCAAAGTCGCAAAAAGATTTATATGTTAAGGAATTGGTATGACGTTTACTGAAGCACAAAGTGCTTTTGAAGAGCTTTTTAGTGGAAGATTAAAAGATATAGAAGCAAAAGCTTTACTAGAAGATTTATATAGACGAGGGGAGAGTGCACAAGAGATTGCAGGAGCTGCAAAAGTTATGCGTGCACATGCTATTAAATTAGAGGTTCCAAATCATTTAAAGAGTAAGTTGTTTGATAATTGTGGAACTGGTGGAGATAAAAGTGGTAGTTTTAATATCTCAACTACAGTATCAATTATATTAGCTTCAATGGGGCTAGCTGTTGCTAAACATGGTAATCGTAGTATTACAAGTAAGTCAGGGAGTGCGGATGTTCTTGAGAGTTTAGGAATAAGACTTGATTTAAATTCATATCAGCAGATTAAAATGTTAGAAGAGACAGGTTTTGCTTTTCTTTTTGCCCAAAATCACCATCCAGCTATGAAGTATATTATGCCAATTCGTAAAAGTTTTAATCATCGTACTATTTTCAATATTTTAGGCCCCTTAACATCGCCAGCAAATGTTAAAAATCAACTTATTGGAGTATTTGATTCTTCATATGTTTTAAGAGTAGCCAAAGCATTAAAAATACTTGGTAGCTCTAATGCTATGGTTGTAAGCTCATTAGATGGACTTGATGAGATTGGCATTGGTTCAATTAGTAAATATGCAAAATTAAGAGATGGAAAAATTAGTGAAGGTGAGATTGAACCAGAAACTTTTTCAATAAAGCGAGCAACACTTGAAGAGATTAAAGGTGGAGATAGCGCTAAAAATGCACAAATTATGAGTGAAGTTTTAAGTGCAAAAAGTAAAGGTGCCAAAGAGGATATAGTGTGTTTAAATGCCGCTGCTGCTTTTGAGATATCTTCATTAGCACGTGATATGCAAGATGGCTTAGAAATGGCTAGAGAAGCTATAATTAGTGGTAAAGCAAAAGCGCAACTTGAAAAAATCATAAAGGTTTCACAAAGCTTATGACAATAGAGTGTTCACAAGAAGATATAGGAACTGTTGTTGATGAGATTCTAAGTAGAGCAGGTGATAATTCTGTTGTACTTTTACATGGTGATTTAGCTAGTGGTAAAACAACACTAGTCCAAGAGTGCGCAAAAAAATTGGGTATTACAGATGATGTTACTTCACCTACATTTTCACTACAACAGCAGTATACAGAGCATTTTTTTCACTATGATATTTATAATCAAGGGAGTGAACATTTTTTAGAGCTTGGACTTTTAGAAGATTTGGAAAAAAATGGGCTTCATTTTATAGAGTGGAGTGATGAAAAGCTTAAAAATTTGCTACAATCTGCTGGTATAAAGTATTTAATAGTTAATATTGAAAAAAGTTCAGCTACTACTAGGCTTTACAAGGTTGAAGATGCATAAGTTAGAAGCTCGTTCTCTTGCTAAAACAATTAGATCAACTCCAATTGTACGTCATATGTCACTTGAGGTTAATAGTGGCGAAGTTGTTGGATTATTAGGACCTAATGGGGCTGGTAAAACTACTACATTTTATATGATTTGTGGACTTATTGAAGCTACAAATGGTGAAGTTTTTTTAGATGGTGAAAATATTTCTAAACTTGCACTGCATGAACGCTCACGCAGAGGAATTGGTTATCTACCTCAGGAATCTTCAATTTTTAAAGATTTAACAGTAGAAGAGAATTTGATGCTTGCTGCTCAAGTTGGCATTAGCGATGAGCATCAACGAGAAAAGAGAATAGAAGAGATGTTAGAGATTTTTAACATTGAGCCAATTAGACATAGAGTTGGTATGAACTTAAGTGGTGGAGAGCGCCGTCGTACTGAGATTGCACGAGCACTTACAAATGGACCTCGTTTTTTGCTTCTTGATGAACCTTTTGCAGGTGTTGATCCAATTGCAGTTACTGATATTCAAAAAATAATCTCACAACTTGTTGAAATTGGAATTGGTGTATTAATAACTGATCACAATGTAAGAGAGACACTTAGTGTTTGTAATCGTGCTTACGTAATTAAAGAGGGAGCATTGTTGGCTGAAGGCACTTCTGAGGAAATATCCAAAAATGAAGATGTACGTACACATTATCTAGGGGAACATTTCTCATTATGAAATTACGCCAAAGTGCAAGTACTAAACAAAAGCTTTCAACTACACTTCGCAATTGGTTACCACTACTGTCATCATCACTACAAAATTTAGAAGAGGAGTTAAAGCCTTTTGCAGAAGCTAATCCACTTGTTAGTGTTCAATCAGGTTTTGAAGAGGAATTCTCTAAAAAGTTCAATAAAAGAGTTTTAAATGGTGATGTAAAAAATTCTCAAAGTGAAAAAATTGAAGCACTTAGTGTAAAAAAAGATTCACTTTTTGAGGTCTTAGATGAACAGATTGGAGCACCACTTTTCCCAACTCCAAGATCGTGTGATATTGCTTTTGAGATAGTAGCAAATCTTGATGAGTGTGGTTTTTTTGAGGGTAATTTTGAAGAAATTTCAAAGAAACTTGATGTAAGTGTTGAAGAGATTGAGAGAGTTAGAAAACGTTTTAGTAACTTAGAACCATCTGGTATCGGTGCATTGGATGTTAGAGAATCTTTTATGTTTCAGTTAGATCAAAGTGATGTATCCGATGATGTATACTCTTTGGCATTTAAGATGATTGAAGATTTAGAATTAATGCATCAATATAAAAATGACATACATTATGAAGATGCTATTAAGACAATTCAGAGTTTCAAAAACCCACCAGCTATTGATTATTTTGAAGACTCAAAAGAGGTAATTCCAGACTTGTTAATTTTTCAAGACGAAAATGGTTCTATTGATGTTAATATTAACGATGCCTTTTATCCAAGTATTAAAATAGATACTGAGTATGGTGTGGAACATGAGTATGTGAGAGATAAGATAAAAGAGGCAAAAGGTTTAATTGATGCTTTAGATATGCGTAAAGCAACACTTTATAAAATTGGACTGATGATAGTTGAATATCAGTATGAGTTTTTTACAGGTGGGAATATTATGCCTTTAACTTTAAAAGTTTTAGCAGATGAGTTTGGGCATAACCCATCAACTATTTCTCGTGCAATTTCAAGTAAATATATCTCATGTGATCGTGGTGTATTCTCTATGAAAGAGTTTTTTACAACAGCAATTGATGAAGATGTTAGTAATGCTGCTATTAAAGATTACCTTAGTACTCTTGTTAAAAATGAAAACTTTAAAAAACCATATAGCGATATGAAATTTCTAGATATGATACAAGAAAAATTTAAAGTAAAAATGGTTCGCCGTACAATTGCTAAATATAGAAAACAGTTAAATATTGCAGGCTCAAGTGAGCGAAAAAAATTGTATATGATGAGATATGGAAGCTAAGCTTTTAGCCCTTAAAAAAAGACTTGATTCTGAAGTAAATGCTAGAAATAGTATTGAGGAGTTAAGTGATGAAAAGCCAGATCCTCTTTTAGTAGCTAGAAAACATAAGCAAGATGATATCGCCCTTATATGTGCACTTTTCGCATATGGTAATGCTCGCCAAATTGTAAAGTTTTTGAACTCATTAAATTTTGAACTTCTTAATAAAGATGATGAAAGAATTAAAATAGAATTATCAAATCACTATTATAGATTTCAAAAAAGTGAAGATGTTATAGCAATTTTTATAGCCCTTAAACGTTTAAAAGAGAGTAAATCTTTAGAAGAAATTTTTACTATTGGATATAACGAAAAAAGTTCTGTAATGGATGGAATTAATTCATTAATTAATGAAATTCATAAAGTATATCCACACGATACTCAAGGGTATAATTTTTTGATAGGAAAACCTTTTGAAAAACTAAGTGGATCTGGTGCATATAAAAGATGGCATATGTTTTTGCGCTGGATGGTACGCAAAGATGAACTTGATATGGGTTTATGGAAAAATATAGATAAAAGTGATTTAATAATGCCACTTGATACGCATACTTTTAATGTTGCATTAAAGCTAGGTCTACTTGAGCGAAAAACTTATGATTTAAAAGCAGCAATTGAACTTACACAGACACTAAAAAAGTTTGATGAGGAAGATCCAGTTCGTTATGATTTTGCCTTGTATAGGATTGGACAAGAGAAGATATTATAACTCGCTATAACCCCGAATAAAAGCCCTAAAATACGTATTTTAAATATTTTATTAAACTATAATAAGGCATAAACAAGTGTACCTTGTGAAAAATTTTGCTATTTATAAAATATGAAAAAAAGTGTACCTCAGCTAAAAGGGATATTAATTTATTGTGAAAGCATGGAGTTGTCTTGTAATGCTGATTATTTGCACTGGGGATATAAAAGTTCTTGATAAGGTACTGTAGATATTTTAAAGGTTTTGAGGGGTCAGAAAAGCCCCATTAAAACACACTCGTTCGCTTTTTTTGAGTGACTTCCATTTCCCATAGGAAATAGCATAAAATTACCCATTGAAGCCCTATAAAATCGCAACTGAACGCAACACGACGTAAACACACTTTTACTACATATTGTCTATTAATTAACTAAGCATTGCCAATCGGTTAAACTCAATAGACGATAATTCTATTAGTACAAAGTTAGAACCCCTTACTAACTTTACGACTAAATCCTTTCTCCTTTAAGTTGTACGCCCCTTTATGGCTCAAGTAACTTGCTTGAGCTTAAATATATATATTCAAATTAAGTAATTTAAACAAATTGTTAAGTTATTATTCTAAAAAAGTGAGGATAGTTCATGTTTGATGCAATGTTACCAAATGATATTACAATTGATAACTTACAGAGTATTTTTCATAATCAGCTCTCAAACTACGAACAGTATGCAAATGATAGTTTAGGCATATCTTTTGATGATGCAAAAAGACACGCAATGACAGCTATGCTTTTTGTAACAGGTACACGTGAAATATTACGTGACTTAAACTACAAAGAAGATGTCTTTGAAAAGCTTTTAAGTGACCTTGATGATAGCTATGATTATTTAAAAGCTTATAGCTCAACGGATAATGGCACTAAATTAAAAGATATGACTGATAGACTTCTTACACAAATGGTAAAGCTACAAGATGAAATAAGCACTCTCATTGTTGAGCATAAACATGACAATAGAGTATGAGAAACTTTTTCTAAAGCAACGAGCTAAGATAGAAGCTAAAAAGCTACTTGAACCACAAAAGATAGATAGTACTATTGAACAGTTTGAAAATGATATACAGCATGTTAGCCTCTCATTCAAGAAAATAACTTGTAAGTACGATAAATTTAAACATTCAATTAGAATTGGTAATACTGGATATAGAATATTGATGTCAATAAGAGATAAGATAGCTTACTTTCAACAAGTTATTGATCACGATAAATATGATAGATTGACAAAAGATTGTTAAAAACTCAATAATAAGTGTACTAAAAAGTGTACCTTTGATTTTTTTATGCTTTTGAAGCCCTATAATTAGGACTTTTCTTACCAATATAGGATTGGTCAAAAGAAAATAGTTTAAATATGATACACTTTAATATTTTAATATTGGAGTTCATATGTTGTTTAAATTAATTATACAGTTAATTACACTTCTGATTTTATTATGTGGGTGCAATAGTAACTCAAATAGTAAATCAACTCAAATAGATACTAAGAGATATAGCATACTATCAGTTCCTTTTAAAGAAAATGGATATAACAATTTTCAGACACAATTAATTAGCTCCAAAGATGCTTATGCGAACTTTATTAGGAGTGTTGAAACTCAGAGTAACTGGAATGATAAAATTAGTTTTATAACTACATTAGCTGATTCAAATATAAATTTTTCCTCATCAAGTTTAATTTTATTTAGGCTTACTGAAAGCTCTGGTTCTAACTTACTTACTCCAAAAGAGCCGCAATATATTGGTGAAAACTTTACAGTTAAAATTGAACGTGTTATAGCAGATATTGGAACTGCTGATATGGCCTATTATATTCTGGCTTACCTTGTAGATAAAAAGACTAAAACGATTAATTTTTATAAAGGTGATGAATTTACATCAATTTCAAATCAGTTAGCTCATAGTCTAAAATGCGATTCAACATATATGCCAATTTGTGCGTCTAAACAGGTGCAATGTATAACTACACCTTGCAATCCAATACCTCAAACATATATGAATCAATGTATGTTTGATATGGATAATGATGTTAAATTATTATTTAATGGAGTATGTCCATCAAGTGACGATATAGTACCAGAAAATTGTAAAACTTGGTTTGATGGATGTAACAGCTGTTCTGTGTTTGAGAATGGTTTGAAGGCATGTACTGAGATGTATTGTTCTTTGCCAAGTGGTGAAGCTAAATGTACCTTATACTAAAAAATTATATTCAAAATTCTAGGATTGCGCAAGAAAAAATATTGTAAACTTTTATGGTACCAATAAGCATAGATATGACTTAATTGATTGTAAATATTTGATTTAGATGGTAGATATAAATATTATCAAAAATTATATCAAAAAGTGGAACGAGTATTGCATTTGTATAATAAAATTGTATACGAGGATAGATATGAAACCTTTTGAAGAGTATATAGAAGATGAGGCATTTGGTAAGGTTGCTCTGTATAAAAGCTTAACAGGTAGAGAACCATTAGAAGAAGAGTTGGTGGAGTTTTTACAGAGTGAATACAATGATTACCTCATTAATGAGGTAAATAGTTCAAATAATTTAAGTATCGAATAATGTAGGAACTTCTAGTCTTAAGAGTTTATTTCTTTTTTAATAAAAAATAAACTCCAACTGCAGTTAATATTACTAGTACTATTAGTGTTATTCCAATTACTGGTGGCATCTTTGTATCCTTGATTTTAAGTTGGTTTATTAGTTGACTTCAACGCGGTTTTTCCCACGCTTTATGGCTTTATCTAATGCAGCTGTTGCACGATTTATTAATTGCTCTTTTTTATAGTCTTCATTATTGTATTTGGTAACACCAAAACTACAAGTAATCTTTTTATCTTTAGCGTATGTGTGACTTTCAACTATTTCTCTTAACTTTGATGCAAATGTTGTGATTTCAAAGATGTCCTTACTTGGCACTAAAATCATAAATTCAGAATTTTTCCAACGTACAATAAGATCAGATGTTCTAATTGTTACTTCAAGTAGTTTCGCAAGTTCAAATAGTATGGTATGCGAGACTTTCTGACCATATGAATTAGTTATTTCATCATAATCGTCTATACATAAAAGAATTAAAGAGAGCGATACATTGGAGTGATAACGCATTGATTTTGATAGTTCAACTTCAAGTACTTGCTCTAGCTTCAGATGATTATGTAGTTGTGTAAGGTGGTCTATCGTTGAAGACTCTTTTGAGTACATCTCATTTTTTTCAAGTCTTTGTGCTGAGAGAATCCAAAAATAGTCATTATCGACCTTTAGTAGACGTAAGAATGCATCAAGAGTGTCATCAAAACCTTTAAGCCTGACATCTATCTCTGCATTTTCTCCTTTTTCTGTAAGATGTGATGCTTCATCAAAAACAATAGAAGATGAATCACTAAGAAAGGTATATAGAGTTGTTTTTTTTAGCTCATCTAACTCTTTTTCTAAAAAGTCACACGCATGAATATTTGCGTCAATAATATTAGATTTTACATCTGTTATTATCATAATATCCTCATATTGATTGAAAAGTGAGTGATATATTTGCTCTATTGCCATAATTTACTCCTTATGTTTAATCTTTTTTAATGCTTCTCCAGGATTATCTTGACGCATAAAAAATTCTCCAATTAAAAATGCATCTACGCCTATTTTATTTAGCTCCTCTAACTGTGCATGCTCATGTAGTCCACTCTCTGCAACAATTATTTTTCCATTTGGAATTAGTGGAATTAGCTTTTCGCTTAAACTCATATCCATCTCAAATGTTTTTAGGTTCCTATGGTTTATGCCTATAATTCTTGCACCTGCGAAACTAGCTTTTACTAGGTCAGACTTATCGTGAACTTCAACTAGTACTTCCATTCCCAAATGAAGAGCATAATCTAACAGCTCTTTTAGCTCTTTACGTGAGAGTGCTGCTGCTATTAAAAGTATGAAGTCTGCACCATATACTAGTGCTTCTAAAACTTGGTACTTTGTAACAATGAAATCTTTTCTTAAAAGTGGTATGTTGGTGTATCGTCTAATCTGAGTTAAGTATTCAAGGTTACCTTGAAAGTAGTGAGGCTCTGTTAAAACAGATATTGCACTTGCTCCATTTTTATTGTAGCTTTGTGCAATTTGAACTGGGTCAAAGTCTTCACGTATGACGCCTTTGCTGGGGCTTGCTTTTTTAACTTCTGCGATAATCTTGTATGGATTATCTTCTGTACTTGTTATAAATGGTATAACATCACGAGGTTGTAGGGCATTGAAAGCCAAGCTTCTACCAAGCCACTCTGTTGGGAAATCTTTTTCCCTTTTTTCTACATCTGCACGAGTTATTTTTATAATTTCATCTAAAATTTTTGCCAAGTTCTTCTCTTTAATAATGTTTTTTATCTATTTATGCATTTTTTTATTGCTTTGAGGTGTGCCATCACCTCGCTGTCTTCACTGCCTAAAATCTTTATTACTTGTTTCATTGTAGAACTTGCTTTTTTACATTTACCAAGTTTGTAATATCCCCAAGCTAAAGAATCTAGATAATAACCAGATGTTGGATCAATCTCTAGAGCACGTTCTATTAGATTTAATCCCTCTTTTACATCTGTATTATGTTCTATTAAAAGATAACCAAGATAGTTAAGGTATAAACTCTCTTCTTTTAATTTTATGACGGTTTTAAGCTCGTTAATCACATATTTTAGCATCTTTTTATTATTTTTATCTTTAGAACTTTCATAACTGTAAATTGCGTGTTGTCCTAAATATTCTACATTAGCAGTTTGCTCATAAAGCTCAAGAGATAGTTTTAATACTTTATTATAACTTTTTTGGCTCACATACATTTTTAGTAGATAATCATCATCAGCTCTAGACTTTTCAAGAAAAGTAATTAATTTGTCATAACGTTTTTGATAGATGTAAATTTTAATTATAGGTTTAGCAAATTGATCTTCTTTAAAACGCTCATATAGACGTTTATAGATAGAAAGCATACCATCTGCATCATTTATTTCACCATAAAAAGCCGCTAGTTTAGAGCATATTAGTTTACTACAACCATGTAGTCTACTGTGAGTTTCAAGGTATGCAATTGCATCTTTTTTACGATCAAGGTATATAAATAGTATAGTTGCTAGTCTATCTAGAGTCTTTTCATCGTACTCAATTGAGTATGCACTCTCTAAGTATTTAACAGCAAGTGCATACTCTTTTTGATTAATGTATAGAGCTGCAATCTGCTCATACTCACTTGTCTCTTTACTTATTTTAAGTGCGTTTAGCGCAGAACTAATTGCTAAGTCAATTTTATTCTGTTTTATGTATGCAACCACCAAAAGTCTTTTTAGGTGGATGTCATTTGGACGTTTTTTAATGTAGTGTGTAAGTCGTTCAATTAAATTATCAAAATCTTGAGCGGCTAGAAGCATATTTAACATTTCATATAGATATTGAACTTTTGTACTTTTTTTATATAGATACTCATATATTTTATGCGCTTCATTGTAATTTGCTTTTCTGTGAGCATCAATTGCCAAGAAAATATATTTATCCTCATCTTCAAAAGCCTTCATATGCTCATTTTTGTTAAAGTCAATACTGTTTTTTTGTGCGCATCCTAAAAATATAAACATAATTGTTAGTGTCAATAAAAAGTTTTTTATCATTTTAATTCTTTCTCATAAAATACACCTGGGCACTCTTGTTGTAACTCTTGTCGTAACTCAATAGTATCTTCTTTAAAGTGGTTCCAAAATGGAAAAGTTCTACATTGGTTTGGTCTAACTGGGTAGATTGTACAACCATTTTTCTCTTTTCCAAAAAATAGGCATTCATAACTACTATTATCATTAGTAGATTCTACCTTTCTTTCTTTAATAGAAAAACGACTTCCTTTAGAAAAAAGATATTTTGAAGAAAAATCTTTAACATTGATATTAAGAAATTCTGAGATAGAGAGCATCTCTTTATTATTTAAAAAAATATAACCACTCTCACCTGTGCAGCACTGCCCTTGACACTCTGCACAAGCATCTGAATTAAAGCTATAGTTAAAACCCTCTTTAGTAATTAAATTTTGCATTTTATGCTATGTGTTCCTGTTCTTTTATAAATATCTTTTGCCTCTTGTGAAAATTCATTCTTTTCAAAAGCGTAAAGCGGTTCTAGCACTTCAAGTAGTGATTTAGAATTTTTTCTAGCTTTTATCATAACTAGTGAAGCACGTTTTCCTTTCTTAGGGTGGACAAAACGAATCTGCTCAACAGTTAGTTTAGCACTGTTTAATTCAACATTTAAAATTTGTAATTGCTGTGGATCATAACAAAATATAAAAACTCCACGAGGTTTTAGTAAATGTTTAACTTGTTCAAAAAATTGAGCAATTGGCAGATGCGAATTATATCGCGCTGCATGTTTCATCTCATTTTTACTCTTAATGACATCATCGTGGTAAAACGGTGGGTTTGAGATTATGAAATCATACTCTCTATCCCTATGTAATTCTAAAAAATTATCTTTATAAAGTTCTATATCAATGCCATTAACTTCAGCATTTTTTTCTGTATAAAAAGCATATTGCTCTTGTTTCTCTACCGCTTCAAGTTTTATAGCATAACTTTTTGCAACTAGCAGTCCCAAAACACCACTACCCGCACCAACATCTAAAGTTTTACCTTTTGGAGAAAATTTAGTTATAAAATCATATAAAAAAAGAGTATCACTATTGTAACAATAGCCATCTTGTGGTTGGTACAAAAGCAATTATAAAAACTCCATTTTTTTAGTTAGTATTATATCTTTGTTTTGCTACAATGTCTATTATAAAAAATAATGGTTGCATATATTGTTTCATATTCTTTTGCATTTTCTAGTACCTCTAGCTGTTGCTTTAATTTTTTTCAAATCAACATGGAAGATTAGTTTTTTAATAATGTCAGCTACTATTTTAGTAGATATTGACCATTTACTAGCTGAACCAATTTATGATCCACTTAGATGTAGCATAGGCTTTCATCCACTGCACACTACCATACCAATAATTATTTATGTTGCACTAGCCCTTACTAAAAAGTTTAGGCTGATTGGTTTAGGTTTAGTTATTCATATGATTCTTGATGCAATTGATTGCTGTGTTAGTTTTTTTACTCCATTAGATACTTGATTTAAAACTAAATTATAAAATTTCTTAATCATTGTTATCTTTAGATTATTCTTGGAATAATTATATATTTGACGTAATACATTAATAAAAATAGTAAGAGTAAATGCATTATTATTGCTTTTTCACACAAATATCAGAGCATTTTTTCGTGATATTGAGAAATAATCAAATATCAAATCATAAGTTATTTTAATAAAAAGTGAAAATACTATAGAAATCGAGTTAAATTTACATTTTTTAAAAAATATACATGCATTATAAATATATGATATTTATTAGTATTTAGGTTATTTTATATAGAATACGTGATATTAAATAGTTAGCTTAAGGAGTGAAATAATGAACAAACCCGGACTGAGTGTATTGGCATTTTTAGGATTTAGTATTAATATGGCTATGGAATCAGATTACAAAAACAACATATCTTTCAATGAAATATATGAAAGCCTAGAAAATGGAATTATATTAGAAGTTTTAGATAAAAAAATTCCTAATTTCTTTGATTTTAGTTTATACCCAAAAGATGAAGAACAAAGTATTTTTTTAAATGAAGTCTTATATTATATTGCTAATGGATTCAAAGGTAGAGAAAGAAGAAAATTAGGAGTTGAAAAATCAGGTTTGCATCTACTTCAAGCCTATATATTTGAAGCAATACAACAAAAATATTGGATAGACCCAAAAAAAAACTAACAAATTCGAGGAGCGCAATAGTTTACCTCAAACGGAAAACTATTGCTCACGATAAACGTTAGACTACAAAAGGAAAATATTTGAAGTGGATTATTTTAATTGGCATAATTATTATTAGTGTTATATATTGGAAGAAATTTCATGAAAAAGCCTATCAAATTTTTATAGGCATTCTTGGAGATGCTAATAACAAAACATCAAAAAATTTATTTATTTTATTCAAATTTGCAATATATGCAACCATCATAGTTTTATTAATCAACATATTTTTTAATGACTTTAGTAAACTTGGAGAATGGGGAGACTTTTTTGGAGGAACACTTAACCCTTTATTAACATTCTTAACCTTTATGGGATTATTAATAACTATTGTACTACAGCAGTCTGAGCTAAAAGAATCTCGCAAAGAATTTAAAAGATCTGCCGATGCATTATTTGAACAAAGTCTCAATACAAGAAAACAAAGCTTTGAATCTACTTTTTTTCAAATGATTTCAATTCATAATGATCTTGTAAACTCAATAGACTTACAATCAAAAAATGGAAATTTAACTCAAGGAAGAGACTGCTTTAATACTTTTTACACACGACTAAACAAACAATATCGTGATGATATAAAAAACTATATGGGTGGTGGTCAATCAGATAAGGTTGTACTTGAACATACTTATAAAACATTCTGGAAATATCATCAAACTGAATTAGGACATTACTATAGATACTTATATAATGTTGTTCGATTCGTTTCTGAAAGTAATTATGATGATGGTCCTTATATCCGCTTAATTCGTGCGCAACTGTCAGACCAAGAGCTACTTATGCTTTTTTATAATTCTACCTCTGAGTATGGTAGAAATTTTAAAAAATATATTGAACAATATGCACTATTAGATAATATGCCTGAGATAAGATTGCTTAACTCTAATCATAAAGATTTATTAAATAAATCTGCTTATGGAAATTAAGCACTATAAAGACATCTAACAAAACGCAGGAGCCAATAGTTTACCCTAGCGGGAAAACTATTGCTCTACTCAAACGTTATATAGATGATAGACACTTTCTCGCAAAGTTACAGTTAGATATAAATATGGTATAATTTAAGCATGATATTTGAATATGATGAAAACAAAAGTGCTATCAACAAATCAAAACACAATATTGATTTTAAAGAAGCTCAAGAGTTATGGAGTGACCCATACTCTTTTGAACTTCCATCTGCAGAAAGTGAAGATGAAGATAGATTCTTAGTTTTAGGTCGTATTCACTCTAAAAACTATACTGCAATAATTACTTACAGAAATAAAAATATTAGAATTATTTCAGTGAGAAGATCAAGAGAAAAGGAGATAAAACTTTATGAAAGCATCAGAGCTAGATAAAATTTTTGATGATAATCAAGAAGATGTATTAGAATATTTCGATACATCAAAAATTAAAATGATAAATGAAGAACCCAAAAGGGTCAATATTGATTTTCCATCTTGGATGGTAGAATCTTTAGATAAAGAAGCTAAACATATTGGCGTAAGTCGTCAAGCTGTTATAAAAATGTGGTTAGCCGAAAAACTACAAAGTCTGAACTCTAAAGTAGCAACTATATAACAAATCATCATATTTAACTGAATGTACTCACAAACATATTAAACCTGAACTTAAATGGACATAACCATAAGTATAGCAAAGCATTGAGTCTGCTTTGGGACTTAGTTATTTCACAGTCTCATAGGAACTGATTTACTAGACAGTAAATAATTGACAAAATGAATAAAATTGAATACAATAGGTAATATAAATATTCAAAAGGAGATTTAATGAAAACAGTTACCATGAGAGTAGATGATTCAATTTACGACATGATGAAACTTGCGGCTGAAGGTCAAAGAAGAAATCTTTCCAATTTTATAGAATTTGCAACTATGCAGTATTTGACATCGTCTCAATTTGTTGATAATGATGAGATGTCTGAAATAACGAATGATAAAGAGCTTGTTCAAAACCTAATGGATGGATTAAATGACTTTAAAAATGGTGATTACACCATTGTCTAGATATCAAATTGCTGAGACAAAGTCATTTGAAAAATTTAAAAATAAAATTGACAAAAAGCTATATTCAAAAATAGAGAACTTTGTTTATCCTCAACTAAAAGAAAATCCTTTTTTTGGCTCAAATATTAAAAAGTTAAAAGACAACCTTGAGGGTTACTATAGATACAGAATGGGAAATTATCGACTATTTTATCTTATTGAAGATGAAAAGTTAATCATCGTTGTAGTTGACCTTAGACATAGGAAATAGGCTTATAATTCTTACACTGGTTTTAACCCATCAGGTACTTGATATCATTATGAACATCGTCACATACATTTAAAATTTCTTTTGACAGAGTTATGTCCATTGCTTTAAGTGAATCTTCTAGTTGGTCTACATTTCTAGCTCCAATTATTGTCGATGCTACAAAATCAAATTGTTTACTCCAAGCCACTGCTAATGTTGTCACAGACATATTTGAATCTTTTGCAATCTGCATATATTTTTCTGTTGATTTTAATGTCTGCTCATTCAAAAATCTTTTTGCTGATGTTACAATGCGAGGATTCTTACTATGCAAATATTGCGTAAAACGTGCATTTTCAGGGTAAATTTTTGTGTTATATTTTCCACTCAAAACTCCACCAGCAAGTGGAGAGTAGGGTAGTAGCGATACTTGCTCTTGTCTACAAACTTCGGCTACTTCATCTAAGTCACGTCTATTTAGTAGAGAAAAGTTATTTTGAATTGATTGGTATCTTTTAAGACCTCTATTTTTGCTCGTGTAGAGTGCTTTTGTTAAACCATAACTTCTCTCATTTGATATACCAATGTACCTTACTTTTCCACTTTTAACAAGTAAGTCTAACGCTTCAAGTGACTCTTCAACTTCAACAATAGTATCTGGCCAATGAACTTGATAGAGGTCAATATAATCAGTCCCTAATCTTTTAAGCGTTCCATCAATTGCCCTATTTATATGAAAGCTATCAATTGCTGTAAGTCCATGACGAGTAGGAGGAATGAACCAACCAGATGCTGCACCTGCAACTTTTGAAGCGATTATGAGAGAATCTCTAGGTTTGTCTTTAAGCCAACTACCAATAATTTCTTCAGTACGACCACCAGTTTCAACTTTTGGTGGAACAGGGTAAATCTCAGCCGTATCAAAAAAATTAACACCAGCATCATACGCTTTGTCCATGATTTTAAAAGATTCATTCTCGCTACTTTGGTCACCAAACGTCATAGTTCCTAAACAAATTGGTGATACTCTTAGCCCTGATTTACCTATGTATCTATATTCCATAATCTTTCTCCAATTTTTTTGCTTGTTTAAGAATTTCATCTACACTCTCTTTTAGTTCACTACCCATCTTTTTTATTTCATTTGGGAACTCATTTTGCATTATTGTCATTAAAGCATACCATATTGGTTTGTTTTTATCTTTTAAATTGTACTCAGGCATTTCAAAAAATTCTTTTAGTTTGTAGTATTGTTTTTTAATTAATAGTGCCTTATAGTATGGTGAAAGGTCAATTTCTAAATTCTCAGATTTAGTTTTTTGTAAAATATCTATAAACTTTGCGTAACTCTCAGTAAATTTTTCTTGTAGCAAATGTTCTAATGCAGAAATATATTTGTTTATGTATTCTGCAGTTATCATATTTTGTTGTTCTATTGGAAGTAATATTTTCAAAATTTCTATATTTCTAAATATTTTATTTGCAACATAATTAATTGACTCTATTATAATCTTTGAAGGATATTTGATTCTTTTTAATGCTTTTAAAAGGTTTTCTAAATCATCAGACCTAGATAATTCTGAAGCTTCAGTAAGTAGTTCTATATCACTTTTAGAAAGTTCATTACTAAACTTAGAACTTATACTTTCTAAATAGTCTTTAACACTTGTTTTCATATTAGATTCTATTACCATATCTATTCCAGCATACCCAAGAGCCTCAGACATGTGAAAAGCATAAGATTCTGAAACTTTATTTTCTTTGATAAGTTCAATAAGTTTTTTACTTCTATTCTCTAACTCGTATTGATTACACCAAGAGACTAAAAACTTTACAAGCCACTCAACTTTTTGTCTATCTTTTTTACGTCCGTGCCTCATTAAATACCAAATATTAAAAAATCTCTCTTGAATTTTATATATTTTGTTTTTACCAACAGATTCAGATTCTATTAACTGATACTTCTCTAACTGTTTTAGTTGAGCAGATACTACTTTACTCGCTAGTTTTGTTTTTTTTGCTATCTCTTTTGTTAGCATTCCATCCCAGTTTATGGCTATGGCATGAACAATATCTTGTAGCATTGGTGGTAAGTCGTCCATTCTATGTTTATATAGTGGAGTTGCTTCATCAAGTATTTTTAGTAAATCTTCAAAAGCGTTTCCATCTTCATCTAAGAATATATCAAATAACATTACTAAGGTTCTAGGTACACCACCTGTGAGTCTTCTTAGTGTCTCTATTCTTTGAGGTTCATTTTTTATGATTGCTTCAATTTTCTCTTTCTGTTCTGCAACTCCAATAGCTCTTAAAAAACTTAGGCTCTCATCGCGGTTTAGACCTTGAAGTTTTACAATTTTGAAAAACTCAAAAAATGGTTTTTTATAGTCAAAATGCTGTTCTAACATTTTTGTTGAACCACCGACTATTACAAAAGATGATGAGGTAAGTAAAATCTCTCTAAGTTGTCTTTGTTCTTTCTCTTTTAGTTTTCCTAAGAGTTCATCAATGTTATCAATTAAAAGAAGTAATTTTCTATTTTTAGATTTAAGAACTGCTTCTAAATATGAAAAACATTTAAGTTCGTAATCATCATCTTCAAAATGTTTTTCAAGATTATCTAATATATCTTCAAATTCATCTTCGTGTATGGTTTGAAGGTAATCAGCAATCTCTTCCCATAGTCTACAAAGTGACCTTATTTGGTACTGCTCTTCTGCAAATTTTACTGGCAGTAAAAACTTAGATAGCTTTTCATCTTTATTCACTTCTAACATGATTTTTCTAAGAAGAGTCGTTTTACCCTGTCCACGTTGACCGATTATTATGTAGTGCTGGTTTGCTACATTAAAATCCATGCTTTTAATATCATCAAAAATCTCATGAAACTCATAGTTTCTTACAACAAATCTAGATAAAAACTCATCTTCTGCCATCTCATCAGGTGTATATTTGTATCTTGAATAGTTAATTAGCGACATTTTTGTACCACCACATTTTTAGTATTGGAGAGTTGAATCTATATATTTTTAGATCATCGTTATTGTTTATGTAGCCATCATAAACAAGTGAATGGATTATCTCTTTTGCTTCATCTTCATCTAGTGAATGTTTTGAAGCAATGTTAATGATTTCTAAAAACTTCATTGTACTCTCTTGCGAAATTGTGTTTAAAATTTCTTTTGCAAAAAGGTAGGTTTTATTTTCAAATGCAACTTTTAATTTACCTTGCCAGCTCTCAAAATGGTTTCTGTGTTCTAATGCCTTTTCAATAGCCTCATCTATAATTTCATTAGTTATTATTGGATTTTTTCGTTGTAGTTTCTTAACCTCTTGTACAATTAACTGTATGTAAAAAGGAATTAGCCATTCTACTTTTTCCAAGAGATAAGAGATTTCATTTGACTCTATGTTTACATGATTGTTTGATGAAAGTTCTTCAGTAAATTTTTTTGCTTCAACCATTGAAAGTGGTGAAATTTTTACACTATTTAAGTCATTAATATGCTTTGTCGCACTCATGTTAGCAACAACACTCTCAAGACCAATTGAACCAGCGTAAATAAATTTAACTTTATCAGATGTTTTTATATCTTGTCTTAACTCTCTATGCGCTTTTAAGAGGCTAAGAGCATTTTTTGTATCTTCATACTTTATGATGTTTTCAATAGTCTGTGCAAATTCATCTATCATGATAATAAGCTTTTTGTCACTATCTAAATCTTTTATTAGTTTTTTAAAGGATTCCTTATAATTTAACATTTCACCATCTGCAAATTCAACACCAGTTACAGATATTTTTTTAATTCTAATATTTTTTAATTTACTCCACAATGTTTTAGCTTTTGTCTCAAGCTTATCAATGAAGTTTTCTTCTAAAAGAGCGTTAAATAGTTTTTCCCAAAACTCATTCTCACTATCAGCTGATTCTGTGTCAATATATATTGGTATATAGCCAGTTCTAGGTTTATCTAGGATTTTGTACATAATAGAAGTTTTACCCACACGTCTAGGTGCAGAGATTAATACATGGCTTCCTGATTCTATAGCTTCCCAAATATCATCTAGTTCGTCTACTCTATCCCAAAATTCTTTATTTCTAACTGCTTGACCAACTGTAATTGCCATGGGTAATCCTTTTGACAAAATTTATTTTGTTATTATTACAGACAAAATTATTTTTGTCAATAGTTTTAACAAAATTTATTTTGTCTATATTGGATGAATATTTATACATGTAGTTTTATTTTTTTGTGCAGAAGAGTTGAATAATAGAGACCTACGTCAATTTAAGCGTAAATCTCTATGTTACTACCATCTATATTAGAAAAAATTTGCTCTAGTAGAGATTGTGCCTGTTTTGAGTACTCTTTATTTTGTTCTAATGTTCTTAAAATAGAATCTGTTGCATCAATTAGCGCATTTTTAGCAGTTGCCATTTTATCTGGGTTTACTCGGGTATCTTCTTTTAAAGGTAGGAAAATATTACTTACCTCTCTCGCACTTTGATTTAGTGGCGTTGAGTTATTTCCCTCTTCAAGGCTTTTCATAAATTCATCAATTATTGGTTGAGCTAACTCCATAATTGCATCAATCTCTTTTTGATCTTGCGCATCTATACCATTACCTTGGTATGAGAACTTCATCTCTTGGAGTGTAGAGGAGCTAATCTCTTGTCCATTTGGTCCATTTTGATAACTCATTGATGTCTCTTTGTTGATACCAAGTTCTAGTTTATCTCCACTACTTGTCTGAATCTCTAGAGTAAGTTCTTGTTGTCTATAGCTTTCAAGTGAGTTGTATGAGTTGCTTCCTATCATAATAAGACCTTTTCATTAGTAGTATAAGTAAAATCGGCATTATAATAGAATAATTAAACAAAAGAGCTTCTTAAGCAAAATTTTTATACAATTGCGTTTCAAATTTTAGGTAGGAGCCTTGCACCATGAAACGAACATACCAACCACATAATACTCCACGCAAGCGCACGCATGGTTTTCGTCTTCGTATGAAAACGAAAAACGGACGTAACATTATTAACGCACGCCGCGCTAAGGGTAGAAAACGATTGTCTGTCTAAACAGCTTTTCGAAAATTAAACAGTCTGGAAAATTTCAGTCTGTTTATAGACGCGCTAGACCGTCTCATACGGCTACAATAGTTCTTTTTTATGTCCGCTCGGATGAAAAATATATAGGTTTTACTGCTAGTAAAAAAGTAGGAAATGCTGTTAAACGTAACTTTGCAAAACGAAGAATGCGTGCACTGTTTACTGAATACTGTCCTAATTTACCAAATGGAACATATGTAATGGTTGCAAAAGCTGCAATTTTAGATACACCATTTGAAGATATTCGTCAGCAATTTAGTAGAGTACTTAGAAAATCAAAATTAATTTAAATTATGTTTAGAAAATATTTACTTAAATTATTAGCCTTTTATCAACGCTTTTTGACTCTTTTTGGACGAGGAAGTTGTAGGTTTTATCCAACATGTTCAGAATATGCAAAGTGGGAGTTTGAAAATAATTCTTTAATAAGAGCATTTTTTTCGACTTTTTTTAGGATTTTACGCTGTAATCAGCTTTTTGAGGGTGGAATTGACTATCCAAAGTCGCCTAAATGTTTTAAGACTAAGCCACTTCACAAGAAGATAGTAATAAAATACTGGTTTGTTCCAGATGAAAATAATCACTGTTATATCATAAAAAATTTTTCATAATAAAGGTATTATGTGTTAGAGAAAATGAGTAGTCAGCAGAGGCTGATATTAGCTACAGTTGTATCGATGTTATTCTTTTTAGGTTATTCGGCAATTTTTATGCCAGCACAAAATGAAATTAATCAAGAAAAACAGTTAGTACAAGAAAATAGTAAAAGTACAAAAAGTGAAGATGTTAGCTCAAATACTCTAGGTATGAGTGATACATCGGCTCCAAAGGCTCAGGTATCTGCTGTTGAGAGTGCAGTTGAGTCACCAGTTCCTATTGTTGATGAGAGTAAGGTACTAGTAAAAATTGATAGTGCAGACTTTTCAATGAAAATAGATACTCTTGGTCGAATATCTTCAATGGTACTTACTCATGAGGAATTCAGAAGTGAAGACGGGAAACAGATTGAACTTATAGGTTCAACTCTTCCACGCCCATTAGAACTACGCTTTAATGATTCAGCTCTTAATTCTGAAGCATTTAAAGTTGATTATAGCTCAAACATAGAGTCACTATCTTTACTTGATGGTGCTAAGAGTTTAACACTTACTCAGAATTTAAGTTCAGTTACTATTACTAAAAATATTACTATCTATCCTGATGGTCACTATGATTTAAGTGTAGACTTAAGTGAAGATAAGGGCTTTTTTATATCTCCAGGCTTTGAACCAGAGATTAGTAGTTATAATATGACAATATCTGGTGTGCTAATGCAAGATGGTACAGAACAGATTCATATTGTTGAAGATGGTGATGCTATTGGTAATGAAAGTTATGCGAATACTTGGATAGCTTCTGCATTTGACAGATACTATACAACTCTTTTTTACAGTAATCATAACGATATGAGTGTTGTTTTATCTAAAGTTGGTGAAGATAAACCTATTCTTTTTGTAACTGGAAAACCTCATATGCAACTTCATGGTTATATTGGACCAAAGTTATATAACAGACTTTTTGCAATTTCGCCAAAACTTACTGTGGCAATTGAGTATGGTTGGTTTACATTTATATCAAAACCAATGTTTAGTGTATTAAATTATTTACATGGACATCTAGGTAACTGGGGTTGGGCAATTGTTTTCTTAACTCTTTTCATACGTCTTTTACTTTATCCACTAACATACAGAGGTATGGTTTCTATGCAGAAACTAAAAGCTATATCACCTCAAGTTAAAGAGATTCAAGCAAAATATAAAGGTGAGCCTCAAAAAATGCAGGCTAAGGTAATGGAGTTATATAAAAAGCATGGTGCTAACCCACTTGGTGGGTGTTTACCAATGCTTCTTCAGATTCCAGTATTTTTTGCAATCTATAGAGTACTTTTAAATGCTATTGAGCTTCAAGGTGCACCTTGGATTCTTTGGATTGAAGATATGGCATTGATGGATCCATATTATGTATTACCTGTATTAATGGGTATTTCAATGTATTATCAACAAAAAATGACACCTAGTAACTTTACAGATCCAATGCAAGAGAAGATATTTAAATTTTTACCTGTAATATTTACAGCATTTTTCTTTACATTCCCAGCTGGGCTTGTTCTGTACTGGTTTACAAACAATCTGTTCTCTATTGCGCAACAGGTATTTGTAAATAGAGGTTTTAAAAAACATCAAGCAAAGGCAAAACACAATGACAAAGATTGAAGCTGAAACTCTTGAATTAGCATATTCAAATGCTGCTTCTCGTCTTAAGTGTTCAGTAACAGATTTAGAAATTGAAGTTATACAAAATCCAACAAAAGGTCTTGCTGGATTTTTCAAGAAAAATGCAATTATAGTTGCTAGATGCATGGCAAATGATGAAAATAGACCACAAATGCAGTGGGATAATGAGGAAGAAGAAGAGAAAAAGAGCAGTCATAAGCTGAGTGAAAAGTTTATTCCTAAAAAGCCAAAGATTGTTGAAGAGTCAATGCATAAAATTTCAGAAAGCATGCCAGATACTCCACAATCTGTAAAAAATGTTATTGGTGGCGTTAAAAAAATTGTTGATTCTGTTGATGTTCCAAAACCAAAAAGACCTGCGATAGTAGATCAGTTTTTTGCTAAAGAGAGTGCAGATATACACGAAGTTGCAATTGATGTTAAAGCAGAAATTGGAGAACTTTTTGAAAAAGCATGTTTTAAATTAGACAAAATAGATGTATCTGTATATGATGAAAGTACACTATTAGTTGAGTTTGATGGCGAAGATGCTGCTCTTTTAATTGGTAAAGAGGGTTATCGTTATAAAGCTCTTTCATATATGTTATATAATTGGATAAACAGTAGTTATGGTCTTCAAGTACGTTTAGAGATAGCAAGCTTTTTAGAAAATCAAGAAGAGATGATTGCTCGCTACCTTGATACAATTCATGAATATATTGAAAAAGATGGACGTGCACAGACTAAAGTTTTAGATGGTGTTCTTGTTCAGATTGCACTAAAAGAGTTAAGAAGAGTATATAGCGATAAATATGTAGGGGTACGCACAACTAGAGATGGCGGAAAGTATATTATTGTTAATGATTTTCAAAGTAGAAATTAAAATTATCTTATGAAGATGGATACAATAGCAGCATTGGCTACACCTCATGGTGTAGGCTCAATTGCAATAGTTAGACTTAGCGGTGACAATGCCTTAGCCATTGCTACTAAGTTAACAGTTAAAAAAAGTTTAGTTCCTCGTTACGCGACACTTACAATGCTTCAAGATAGCTCAAATGCACCAATAGATGAATCAATTGTAATCTACTTTAAAGCCCCGCATAGTTTTACTGCTGAAGATGTCATAGAGTTTCAATGTCATGGTGGTTTAATTGTTGCACGTATGATTTTAGAGACTCTATTGGAGTATGGTGCACGTCTAGCTGAACCTGGTGAGTTTACAAAAAGAGCTTATTTAAATGGAAGAATAGATTTAACTGAAGCAGAAGCAGTAGCTGACTTAATTGTTGCAAAAAGTGATGATGCAGCAAAAGTTCTAGCAAGACAGTTAAGAGGTGATCTTAAAAATTATGTAAACTCATTGCGTGATAAATTGACTAATATACTTGCCTATTCTGAAGTTAGCATCGATTATGCAGAAGAGGATTTACCGCAAGACTTAATTGATAACATGCTAGAAAAAGTACAAAGTATACAGCGTGAACTAGCTATAACACTAGAAGCTAGTAAGGGTCGTAAACAGCTAATGGAGGGTTTTAGAGTCGCAATTGTTGGTAAACCTAATGTTGGTAAAAGCTCTTTATTAAACGCGCTTTTACACTTTAATCGCGCAATTGTTAGTGACATTGCAGGAACTACAAGAGATACAATAGAAGAGCAATTGCAAGTTGGAACCCATTTAGTACGAATAATAGATACAGCAGGCATCAGGCACTCAGATGATACTATAGAAAAAATAGGGATAGAGCGCTCACGAGAATCTGTAGAATCAGCAGATATTGTAATTGCTCTATTTGATGGTAGTCGCACTAAAGATGAAGAAGATGATCAAATTTTAGAACTTTTAGAGCAATTTAGTATAAAACCAATTGTCTTAATCAGTAAAAGCGATTTAGAGCAGAAGTTTGACAAATCTATACTCTCAAATTTTAATGCTCAACCATTTAGTATAGAAGATGACACAACACACTTAATAAAAGAGCTAGAAGAGCTTATGAATGTCTCAAATAGTTCAGATGCGCTAATGTTAACCAACATAAGGCAAGTTAACGCAATTGAAAGGGCTACTGAATCTCTTGAATTATGTAAAGAACCACTTCAGAATGTTGAGTTAGAGTTTTTCTCTTTTCACATTAATGAAGCAATTGCATCAATTAGCTCAATTTCTCAACCATATGAGTATGATGAAATGCTTGATAAAATGTTCTCTAATTTTTGCTTAGGTAAATAAAAATGAAAATAGTAGCTATTGATTTAGGACTTAAGAGAATAGGGCTTGCAATAACACTAGATGGTAAAATAGTCACACCACTACCAGCAGTACATAGAAGAAACAGAAATCAAGCATCAAGTGAAGTTAGAGATATTTTAGCTCATTGGGAAGCCCAAAAGGTAGTTGTTGGAATCCCAATGGATGGTGATAGCGAAGATGAAATGAGGCGCAGGGTTGAGCATTTTATGAATCTAGTAGATGCAAATTTACCTATTGTGCTTCAAGATGAAAATGAGAGCTCACTAGAAGCTGAAGCTTTAATGAAAGGTGAGATACGTCAGAAAAAAGATGGACGGATTGACAGTTTGGCTGCAAAGATTATTTTAGAGCGTTATCTATTAAGGGTTGCTATTTAAATATTTATGTAAAATTTCATAAAGTTTTTTTTCATTAATTGGTTTGGTAAGATAGTCATTCATTCCAGTACTTAATGCTCTATTAATCTCCTTCTCTTCAGCATTTCCACTAAGTCCTACTATATAAATATCTGAATTTAATTCCCTAATCTGTTTAGTAGCTTCATAACCATCCATTTCAGGCATCTGAATATCCATAAATATTAAATTATAGTTATTAGATTTAAATTTTTCAACTGCAATTTTTCCATTTTCTGCAAAATCTAAGTTAAGTTTACTCTCTTCTAAAAGCATCTCTAAAATCATTCTATTTGTTTTATTATCTTCTGCAATTAAAATTTTTATATCCTCAAGTGCATTGACTTTTGTTGTTATTTCTTCTGAATCATTTGTAATATTTTTACTATTTTGCTCAATATTTTCATCAACCTCTAAAGGAATTTGAAAACTAAATGTACTGCCTTCTCCAAAATCACTTTTAACCCAAATCTCTCCACCCATTAGTTCTACTAAGTTTTTACAAATTGATAAACCAAGACCTGTACCACCATATTTTCTACTTGTACTTGCATCTGCTTGCGTATACTCTTCAAATAGAGTTGTAATTTGTTCATCTTTTAGACCGATACCTGTATCAATTATATCAAATCTGATAAAGTTATTATCTACTGCTTCAATGCGCATTGTTACACTACCTTTTGAAGTGAACTTTATCGCATTATTTAGGAGGTTTGTAAGGACTTGAGATATTCTTAATGAATCTCCTAGTCTAGTAGAATTTGCTAGGTTTACAAAGTCTACATTTATACTTATACCTTTCTCTTTGGCTTTAAATGAGACAATGTTTTCAATATTGTATGCTGTATCTTTTACATCTAAAGATACTTTTTCTATAGTCATTTTCCCAGATTCTATTTTTGATATATCTAAGACGTCATTAATAACCCCTAGTAAAATATTTGATGCAGATTGTATTTTATTCATAAAGTCTTTTATTTTATCGCTTAAATTCTCTTTTTTTATTAAATCTGATAAGCCAATAATCGCATTTAGAGGTGTTCTAATCTCATGTGATAGATTCGAGAAGAATTTAGTTTTAAAGTCAAGAGCATTTTGCGTTTTTATTTTTTCAACTTCAAGCTCTTTTTTATTTGTGATATTTTCACTATAAGAGATAAATCCTAAAAGCTCATTTTTGTCACTAATTTCAGGTTTAATTGTTGTCTCAATCCAATAATGAGAGCCATCTTTATGTCTATTCTTTATTTCACCTATCCACTGTTTGCTAGATATAATAGTTTCCCACAAATTTTTAAAAACTGATTTATCCATAGTTGCATGTGAAATAATTTTAAAATCATTTCCTATAAGTTCATTTTGTGAATAACCACTTAATTTTTCAAAAGCATTACTTACATAGGTTATTTTACCATTTACATCTGTTTTAGTAAAAAGAACTAAATCATTTAATGTAGTATGCATCAATTTTATTTCTTGGTCTTTTCTAAAGTTTTCTGAAAATATGCGGTGAAAATATATAGAAATTATAGTTATTAAGAAAATAATACCAATTAGTAAAAATTTATATGTTGCTATTTTGTTTTCTAATAGATTTTTTCTTTTTGTTAATGATGCTTCAATAATGTTCATATTTTCTTCATTAAGCTGATATGAGAGACCCAAAATATAATGTGATATTTCTAAATACTCTTTAAGCTCTTTATCATTTTTTTCCCAATTAGAGATATACTTCATAGTTTTAGACAAGTCATCCAATTTATCTAATATATTTGCCATAATTACTTTAAGATTATTACTGTCTTCGTAACGTCCTAGCATCTGTATAATAGCATTTATCTCTTCTGAACTAAGATATGAGAGTTTGGTCTGCTCTATGAATAGGCTTTTTTTTGCAGTACTAATATCACCTTTGTGTAAAAAATCTTCAGCTATATTATGACTAATGTTTATACTAACGATATATTCAGACATGTAGTGTGTAACTAGTGAACTTAAAAAATACATTTTTCTGTCACTTTCAAATAGTAGGCCAGAAACATCACCTATTCTATAATTTTCATGGTTAATAAAATCTAAAAATTCATAATAATATGATTCTTCATTTTTAGAATTTTTTATACTCTCTAAGTGTTTATTTAATTGATCATACTTGAATTCTGGGTACTCTTTTTGCAAAGAGTATAATTTATCAATATCATTTAAAATAGTGTCATTTAATCTATTATTGTAAAACTCTAGTCCTGAAGCAACGTCAAAAGTGAGGTTAAAGATACTTTTGAGGTAGATAATACCATTGTACTCATTTTTAGTAAATTCTAGTTGTTCTTTATGTTGATTTGTAATACTGAAGTAAAAGTAAAAAATAGTTCCTGTAATAATGCTATAAACAGATATAAAGCGTAAAATATTTTGCATCTAAGATTGTATAGAAGTTTTGTATATAGTAAACTTATAAAATAGTATTAAACCATTTAACACGGTATTAATAATTTTTCTGATATAAATTCTAAATATAAATGAAGAGAGTAATATTGAAAGTATTTTTGCAAGTTCTTGTATTGATTATTATCTCAATAGGTGCCTATTTTACTTATGAGAATATTTCTAAAATTTTACCATTTTACAAGCAGTTAACTCAAAATAGAGTTGGTCTTGAAAAAGATTTACAAATAGCTAATCAAAAAGATGCTCATTTTGTTGGTGCATCAAAATGTGTAGAGTGTCATGAAGATAAACATAATGATTGGAGTCACTCTCGTCACCCTAAAATGGTTCAAGATATTAAAAAGAATCCTTCGGTTGTTGTAGCAGACTTCTCTTTGTTTCCTAGTGATGCAAATTTTGCATTAAAAGATGCAATCTATACAGTTGGGGGAAAGTTTAAACAAAGATATATGCTCAGAAAAGATATTAATGGTACAGAAGATTATATTTTAGGTAACTATCAATGGAATGTTCAAACAGACAAATGGCAAAAATTCAAACCATGGAAGTATTGGTATAAAGATGCGTATCCTCATAAAAATGAGGAACTTCCTACATCAAGAGCATGTGATGGTTGTCATTTTACTGGATTTATGTCACGAGAAAAAAGGGTTGATATAGGTATTTCATGTGAAGCCTGCCATGGACCAGCCTCTAAACATGTAGAAGATCCAAATTCAAAAGTATATTTGGCCTCGTTGAGTGACCCTGCAAGGCAAAATGAGGTTTGTCTTCAATGTCATATGAGAAATCGTGATAATCGTATGAAAAATCAAGATATTAGTGAGATTTATGGTGATGCTAGAGATTATCCTTTTGGTTATGAAGCAGGTAAACCATTGAGCAGATATAAATATGTTGCTCCTTTTGTTATGGGGAGTGAAACTAAAGAGTTTTATGCAAACGGAATGGGGAAGAAAAATCGCTCACAAGGTAATGAATTTGTACATTCTGCTAAATCTAAACATGGCATTACATGTATAAATTGCCATAATCCTCACACTCTAGAACCAACTGCTGAAAAAAATAGTGGCAATAATCTTTGCATGAAGTGTCACTCATTTGGTTCAACTATAGGACCACATCAAGATAACTTAGAGAGACATACTCATCATAAAGATAATTCAAAAGGTTCCTTATGTGTTGAATGTCACATGCCAAAGGTTGGAAAACATACTGGTAAGTCGCCACTTACAGTTAGAACACATGCTTTTGGCTTTACTACACCAAATGATACAAAAAAGTATAATATGCCAAATGAAACAAATGCCTGTTTTGCTTGTCATAAAAATGATAGAACTATGAAAACACTTCAAGGTGATTTAGAATCTTGGGGAATGGTTAGCTGGGATAAACAATAAGTGATGTTAGCTAAGGTGTATTTTAAATGAAAAAAATATTTATTATACTCCTAATCTTAATATCTTTTATATATGGTTTATTGGTTGGATATAAAAGGATTTTTCCATTTGAATATTTTAAAATTATAAAAATAGAGTTGTTAGGAAATTATGATAATCTTCATCAATATGGAACACACTATCGACATAAAAAAAGTCAATTTGATATGGTTGATAATTTGAATAAAAATAGCAATCGAATTGCAATGTTTGGTGACTCATTAATAGAATATGGTTCTTGGAATGAGTTGATTCAAACAAAAAGTATTATATTAAATAGAGGTATTGGTGGGGATACAACTGTTGGACTATTAAATAGAATTGACAGTCTAGGAGAGAATGTAAAAAAGACATTTCTTATGATAGGTGTGAATGATCTATTTTTGGGTAGAGGTGTTGAAGATATATTTTTTAATTATAAAGAGATAATAAAGATACTTATTGAAAAAAATATTGAACCAATAGTTATGTCAACACTATATACTGGTGGCAATTATGCGCAATATTACAATGATGATATTAAGAAGTTAAATGAGTTACTTGTTATTTATGCTAAAGATGAAAAAATTATATTTATAGATATAAACTCAGAGTTAGCAAAAGGTGATGTTTTAGAAGATATATACTCGCAAGATGGAGTTCATCTTAATGGTTATGGGTATTTGAAATGGTCAAATGCAATTTCTAAATATTTTGAAAAGTAGTAAATAGGATAATTTTATATGTATATACTTAGTATAGATCAAGGTACTACTGGAACTACTGCTATTTTATTTGATAAATCTGGTTATGTTGTAGATAAGGCTTATGAAGAGATTGAACAGATTTATCCACATAAAGGTTGGGTTGAACATAGTCCTGATGGAATTTGGAATTCAGTAGTATCTACGGTTAGTGAACTTTTAGAGAAATATCCAAATCAAGTTAATACCATTGGTATAACTAACCAAAGAGAGACAGTTGTTGTATGGGACAAGTGTACAGGCAAAGCAGTTCATAATGCAATTGTTTGGCAGTGCAGGCGAACTGTAGAGATGTGCCAATCTTTAAATGATCATACAAGGATGATAAAAGAGAAAACAGGGCTACCTCTAGATGCCTATTTCTCTGCTACAAAAATAGCATGGATTTTAGAAAATGTAGATGAGGTTAAAATAGAACATTTGGTCTGTGGAACAGTTGATAGCTGGTTAATATATAAATTAACAGGTGGTAAAAGTTTTTATACAGATTATACAAATGCGTCAAGAACTATGCTTTTTAATATTGAAACTAAAACATGGGATGATGAGTTGCTAAAACTTTTTAAAATTCCAAAACATATGCTTGCTATTGTTAAAGATTCTAAAGATGAGTTTGGGGTAGTAAATAGTTTAGATGGATTAAATGGTGTACCGATAGAAGCAGTTGCAGGAGATCAGCAAGCTGCACTTTTTGGACAAGGCTGTTTTAAACAAGGTACTCTAAAAAACACTTATGGCACTGGTTGTTTTATGCTTTTACAGTGTGAAGATAAACGTGTTGATTCATACGGACTTATAACAACTCTAGCAATAAATGAAGATGGAAAACCTAGTTATGCACTAGAGGGCTCAGTCTTTTCAGGTGGCTCCACAATTCAGTGGTTACGTGATGAATTAGGTATAATAAGTGAATCAAAAGAGAGCGAAGAGTTTGCAAATAGGGTTGATGACAATAGTGGAGTCTATTTTGTACCAGCATTTACAGGTCTTGGATCACCTTATTGGGATATGAATGCAAAAGCTACAATTAGTGGATTAACACGAGATAGTAATAAGTTTCATATAACAAGAGCTGCTTTAGAATCTATAGTTTTTCAGAGCAATGACCTTTTACAAGCTATGAAAAAGAGGAGTGGTTTTGAAATCTTAGGACTTAAGGTCGATGGTGGAGCAAGCGCTAATAATTTTTTAATGCAGTTTCAAGCTGATATATCAAACTTACCAATCTATAGAGCTAAAAATGTTGAGACAACAGCACTAGGAGTTGCACTACTAGCAGGACTTCAAAATGGTATATGGAAAAATGTAAATGAGATTGAAGTTTTAAATGATGGGTTTGATACATTTAAACCTATTATTGACAATAGTAAAAGAGAAGTTTTACTATTGGGTTGGATAGAAGCTATAAGGCGAACAAGAAGTTTTTAATCTCTATTTCAATAAAATTTCTAGAAGTTATTTTTGTTAGATTAAATTTTAAGGAATATTGTGAAAAAATTTAAGATACTGAGTTTAGGTATTTTGCTATCAATTTCATCAGCTTTATTTGCTGGTAATTATGAACAGAGTTTTTACGATAAGCAAACTAGACTTACAGAGGTGAAAAAACAAGATTATATTACTGAACTTAGTGGAACTAATCAAATTAAATGGTTTTTTTGGATGACTAAATCTGGAAGAGTATTTATTGCAGATACTAGAACAGGTGAAGATGCAAATAGTATAACTCTTTGGGAACATAGTTTGTCTAATTTTACGTGGACTCCAATAAGTGGTGGAAGTGTTGAGAAGATATTTGATAGTATTTCACTCTCTAATGATGGACGAAGTATAACGCTAAGCTCAACAAAATCTTCAGATACTACATCCATCAGTAATTTAACCATTTCATCAAGCTCATTTACTAATGGTGGTGTAATCCCAACAAAATATGCTTGTACATATAATGGTGGGAGTAATATATCACCACAACTTACATGGAGTGATGCACCAAAAGAGACATCTACATTTGCAATAATTATGGATGATGAAACATCGCCATGCGGATCTGGTGATAGTGCATGTGTACATTGGGGTCTATTTAATATTCCATCAAATACAATGACAATAAATGAAAGTCAAAGCATAAGTAGTGTTGCTACTAAAGAATCTATTTACACTTATGATGGTGGATATAATGGACCATGTCCACCATTTAATCATACATATAAGACAACAATTTATGCACTTAGCAAAGATATGCCAGACATCGTTAGTTCTAGTATCTTTGATAGTTATATGACAAGAAGTCAATTTAAATCTAAATATGGCTCATATATATTACAAGAGAGCACTATAAGCGGAACTTTTGGTAACTAAAATATAAATATACCTTTACTATTTTTAATAAAAGATGGAGAGATTGAAATTTCTTCATCTTTTGTAAACATAAGCACTCCTAAATTTTCAGATTGTGCAAACTCTTTTAGCTCTTTGCTTTGCATGTTAAACATGGCAGTTGTAAATGCGTCAAGTGTTCCTGCATTATGAGTTGTAGATATTAGTGTTAAGGATGCATAATCATTGTTCTGCATTGCACTTTTTGGGTTTAGTATATGGTGAGTATTGTAATCTGTAATGTATCTTTCATAATCACCGCTAGTAGAGATTGTAGTCTGCTCTTTTTGAGTTGTAATTATAGCAAGATGAGATTCTTTTCTAGGGTGAGAAATAGCTATTTTAAAATTCTGACCATAGCAGACAATTTCACCACCAACACTTACAAGTGCAGATGGTGCACCTAGTTTTTTAAGAGTTTCAATTGCATATTGTGCAGCGTAACCTTTTGCAATAGCGCCAAAATCAAGAGCCATTCCATCCTCTTTTAAAGATACACTATTGTCATTTAGCTCAATATTTTTGTAATTTACCTTTTTTTTTGCATTTTTTAATTTGTCTGTTGATGGTATCTGCATAGATTTAGTTCCAAAACCATATGTTTTTTGTGTAAGTATGCCTATAGTTGGGTCAAACAGTCCATCTGTGATTTTTGCAGCATCTATTGAGAGGTTTAATACCTCTTTAGTAATATCAGAGACTACTATATTTTCAGTGTAGGCTTTTTGATTAATTAACGATAGTTCTGAAGAGTTAGAGTATGCATTTAATTTAGTCTCAATTTCAAGAATTGAGTTCATAGTAGTTTCAATATTTTTCTTAGATGTCTTAGCTTTTATAAGGACATCTGTACTCATAGCACTAAAACGAAGACTGTTTTGAAAAAGGTTAAAATTCATACTCTAAACTAAAAGTACTGTAAAATGCTCTTAAATAGTCTACATTATACCAATATGCAATATTCTCATTTTTACTTGTTCTATAGTAGTTGACACCAGCTTTTACTGATACCTTTTCTAAATCTACTCCAAGTAGTTCAAATTGTGGATTATAGTGCAAAGATAGACCTGCTGTGTAACTTTTAAAGTCGCTTAATCTGTAATCAACTCCTATATACCTATCAGTTGAAGTGTAATCTGCTATGTTTTTAAAAAAGTTTGCTTCACTTTGTTCATAGTAACGCACTCTTAATCCTATGGTTGTATCTTCATTTATATCGTGAAAGCCTTGTACTTCTAACGTATGAGCATCTACTTTCCAACCATCTTTATAGTATCTGTAAGATCCCCATAAACTATTTTCATCATTTAGTGCCAGTACCCCTTTTAGAGTATAGGCATTTGCATTTTTCTCAGTTGGAACTTTTTCAAAGGTTGAAAAATTGTTTTGAATTAGATAATGATAAGGTGAATTGAGATAGCCACTATTTTCAATTCTATTGTAAATTAACTGTATTGAGATATTTGGAGATATTAGTTGTGTAAAAGATAAATCTAGACGTTTCTCTTTGCGTTTGTTAGTTATAAGTGCGCGCGCAAATGGTGGAATCCATTTATCGTTTGAGCTTGAAATCAGTATAGATGCTACACTATTTGCTTCATTGAAGCTGTATGATAGTGAACCAAATAGTGCTTTTGCAATGTAGTCACGTTCAGTTGAGTGATATACTCCAACAGAACCACTTAAATCATCTCCAAGATACTGTAAGTTAGCAGTTGTTGCATAACGTAAGTCATCATAACCATGTGAACCAGAAGCCCCAGTAACAGCGTCAAGTATCACATTGTTTGTAATCCCAGTAGGGCCTGCTGTTTTAATGCTCGCTGCTGTAATTGCATCAATTCTCTCTTTAAAGCTAATTGCTAGTTTTTCGCCAAGTGTTTTTACAAAACTAAATGTTGGAGAGTTTATCTCTGTATCTGTATTATCTGAATAGTACTCGTATGAGAAACTAGCTTTATCTGCTAAAACATCTGCAAGCATTTTTATAGGTAGTAGAAGTATCGCAACTGTAATCCAAATTATTTGCATCCACAACCACCTGAAAATGAACTTTCACCACCAACTGCGCTCTCTCTAACACCAAAAAGGTGACCCTCAAACTCATCTCTGACACCCATAGGAGAAAAGAGCATACGTTCATGAGAGAAGTTCTCTTTTTCATACGCACTAACACGTACTAGTTTTTCAGAACAGCCTATAAAAAGAAAGGGTAGTATTAGTATTAAATATTTCATTTAATTAATAATCTTATTTCATTTTCTAGTGCTAATTCGCTTTTAGCTGTAAAACTACCAAGAAATGTTTTTTTAATTTTTCCATCTATAATCAAGTAAGAAGCTGGTAATCCTCTTGGTTTATATGCTTTTACTACACTTTTTTCTTCATCATATGCTGTAATAAAGTTTACAGGGAGTTTAACTTTTTTTTCTAACCTTGATAGATACTTAATTGCTCTTTGGCTTTTTGAATCAACATTTACAGTTATAAGAGTAAAATCTTTTTTATCAAATTCACCTTGAAGTTTAATAAATTGAGGCATTTCAGCTTTACAACCAGGACACCAACTTGCCCATAAGTTTAGTAAAATTACTTTTGAGTCTGTTGAGCTTATTGAAACTTTTTTGCTACTATCATGCAAGCTAGGTAATGAAAAGTCAATTATCTTATCACCACTTCTTACAACTGCAAAGCTTAAACTTACACTAAGTGTCATTAACATTATTAGACGAAACATTTATATCCTTTTATTTACACAAGCTATTATCATAAGCGTAGATTCTTCCTGGTGCTCTGTTTTTAGATGGAACATTATGACAACTATTACAGCTGTAACGGTTTGAGTTATCAGCAGGTTTCGCTTCATTAAACTCAGTGTTGAAACTGTGTATTGTTGAACTTGTTATTAGTTTGTTTTGATCATTTACAATTTTCACAATGTAACGACCAGTAATAGATGGCAAATCTCTTTTTAGTACAAAAAAGTTTCCTTTACCTAAGTAACCAGAAGAATTTTTATCTTGTGTTAAAGAGGTGTCTACTATGATATTTCCACTTGTATCCATTAAAAGTATTTTCATTGTAGTATCGCACACTTGGTCTAAATCATCACTATTATTTACATCAACATTTTTATAAATAGTCCCACCAAATGTAAGATGTCTGCTCTCTTGTAAATCAATATTATGACAACTAAGACAATCTCGTCCTTGGTAATGCCAATCTGTTTGGGTAGATTTACTGCTAGTGCCACCACCTCCGCATCCACTTAAAAGTAGTGTTGAAGTTAAAATTGCTAAAAAAGATAGTTTAGTTATTTGTAGCGCCACTAGTGATCCATGAAAGAATAGTACTGTATTGTGTAGATGTAATATCAAAAACTTTTCCACCTGAATGAGCTTCTTGTGCTGTAGCTTTTAATAAAATTTTAGAATTTGTAGCATTTAGTGTGTCTACTAATGTTTTAACACCTGTATATGTTGTGCTTGCATCAGTAACTATAAGAGCTGTACTGTTCGCTAATCCATCTGAAGAGTGGCAACTTGTTGTACAGTTAGTTTGTAAAATTGGAAAAATATCTGTAGAGAATAGTTTCTCTGTTGCTACTGCTGTAGTCACTGTCGTACTTAATGAACAGTTTCCATTTTCACTAAATATCCAAAAACCTTCACCTTTAGAAACACTTTTTTCACTGCTCCAAACACCATTTTTATATGTCCAAACAGCATTTGCACAGGTACCTGTAAAAAATGAGCTATTTAAATTTTCAGATGCCCCTAAAAGACTCCATGACTTATTAACAGTGATTTCTTGAGCATAACTCGTTGCAAATATTAAAGCAAAAATAAATGCTTTCATTCTATTATCCTTTTAGTTTAGTTGTTTTTTGCGCCATCTTGTATCCAGCTTAAGATAGTATTATAAACTGTTGATCCAACATCGTACAGCTTTCCTCCACCCTCATGTTCATAGGCGCTAGTTGGTGTTGTCAAGAACTTTGAATATGTTGGATAGGAGACATTTACCATATTTTTAATTGTATAGTATGTAGTTGTAGCATTGCTTACAACCCACTCTTCTGGAGCTTCTGTATTACTACCTGCTATATGACATTTTGAGCAGATATTTTTTGCAATTGGATATATGTCTAGTGAGAATGACTTGGTGGTTTTAGCAGTTGTAGTTAGTGTACAGTTACCATTTTCACTAAAGAGCCAAAATCCTTGCTCTTTTTTAATTGTAGTGAAAGTTTCTGCACTTTCATTTCCATGAGCGAAGTTTTTCCAACTTCCATTATTGTAAATCCATACAGAATTTGCGCATGATGTTGTGAAAAAAGTAGTACTCAAATCTTCTGTTGCAGCTAATAGATTCCAAGACTTATTAACGCTAATATCTTGTGCGTAGCTAAATGTTAGTATTAAAGAAAAAACAAAAGCTTTAATTACGTATCCTTTATTAGATATTAAAGTATAGGTTACAGAATGTCTCGCAATTATACCATTTAAGTATTACTATTTTATTTGACTTCTTGAATTACCGTGACATGTACTGTTTTTTTGTTATATTTTTATAATACATATATTATTTCATCCATTTTTTTGCTTATTTTTACAATTTCATTAGAAATATCATTAACTTTACCAGCGTTATTATTTAGAGCTATATTTGCAAATATAATTATTCCCTTTTCATCTGTTTAAGACACTAAAAAATTATTGCTTTTTAATTTATATTCTTGCATGGTAACTCTTTCTAAATTGTTATAGTAAGTGCCACAACAAAATAAATGTCTCAAAAGTGGCTTGACATTTGCTAGTTAAAAAACATGAGATATATTCAAGTAAATAACGAAACCATACAAAAATTAGAAATAGTCGTCAAAAAAGAGAC
>Ga0316202_10000355_pt1 | contig 55859 bp, 49 predicted proteins | sample 3monrhotite_MG_FD_204934 | JGI IMG/M metagenome (GOLD analysis project Ga0316202, IMG submission 204934) | Microbial mat bacterial communities from mineral coupon in-situ incubated in ocean water Damariscotta River, Maine, United States -... | ecosystem: Environmental > Aquatic > Marine >...
GCCTTTGATCGCCTCCAAAGCCACCTTTGCTTTGAATTCTTTGCTGAATTTCTGCCTCTTCATGGTACTCCATACTCTGGTTCGGCTCTATCTTAGCAAGTTGTCCAGATTTTGGGGTCCACTATAGGTTCTCCCCACCCCGCAACGTCACCACATGTTTCTGCGGATCAAACACCCCTTCCCCAGGCCAGTGGATCACTGAAAACTCGGCGGGGTTGTGAAAATGGAGGATCGACTCCTCGGGGTTCCAGAGATACCGGGCGGCAAGGGAGCAGTGACCGGCGAACCAAATCCCCGGTTTGCCGAGTAGTGAATTCATCATCTCTTTGGCAGCGCCGGACTGGGCGTTGTTTTGCCGGGTCCAGGTGAGTCCAAAACCGACCTCTGGCCCCGCTTGGATCAGGTCGGTGAGGGGGTAGGCCTTATCAGGCTGGGCATGGCTCACCACCCAGTCCTTCCCGATGACCATCAAAGGAAGCGCCTCCTCAAACCGGTGGATCAGGTCGATCAAGTCGTCTCCCAAAAACTTCCGGCACCAAGTGGTGGCCATGGCGCTTTCATAGGCGAACTTGCCGAAATTCCGGTTTGGGTCCTTGGCGCTGTCTAGGATGTTCTCATGGTTCCCTTTCAGGAGGTGGACATGGTAAGGGTATTCGGCTTTGAGTTTGGCTAAGTGAATCCAGCTGGCGATGTTTTCTTCCATTTCTTCGTCCATCGCTTGGTGGTGTTCGAAGTTGGATTCATACTCGGTCAACGCTCGTTTCCACCGCTCTCGGGCTCGGGCTTCAGCGTGTACATAATCGCCGCAGAAGATCAGTTGGATATTTCCTTGGTCCAGTAACTCCCCCACCGCCACGCCGCCGACCGGCCAAGCAAGCAGCGCCTCGATTTGATCCGCCCGACCATGAAGGTCAGGCACCAGGATCACGTCTAGGTCCTGGTCCAACCGGACGACACCCCCAGGGGTTTGGTCTGTTTTGTGGGGCCGCAGGCCGTCGGGTTCTCTGGATAACACCTGCAAACAGGCTTGCATCGCTGTTTTGAGGACCGGCTTTTGTTGTTCTATACTCAATTTCAACCTTGATATAAAGGACCCCTTGGGCCCCGAGATGCCCGGTCAAACAACCGGGGAAACTCCCCTCTAGTGGTAAATCTAAGGAGGATTGTCCCATGTTTCGTCCTGGTTTGTCCTCTCAATTGAAAAAGAACTTTGCTCTCCTGGGGCCGATGCGGGCCCATTGGGGACCTACCGGTCAAGCGAAAGGGGGGCTGCACCGGGCAGAAAACCGGCTTGTCCCTCTAGGCCCACTTTCGCTGTGGGTTGGTCTCCTTAAAGTGCCCAAGGAGAATGTTTGATATCGCCAAAGTATAAGAAAGGGGGTAAAGTTATCTGAAATTAATATTTTGTTAAATCAGCCTTCACACTTTTCAGGAGCGCGTTATGGGCGAAATTCTTGCGAGCCTTCCGGCACAAATCCAGACCCACATTAAAGCCATTACCCAATCTTCAGGTTTACCAGAAGGGGAAGAGTCCTACGAAAAGCTAGCGCTGGGCTGGCAGAAAAAGTTGGAACTCTTCGAAGAGAAAACCAAATCCGAAGGGATGGGTGAGGTCGCTTCTGTGGCCAAAGGGGAGCAAGGGGGCTGCATTGCGCTGACCTACTCGGGTTCGTTGATCCTCGTTGGGCCTCAAGAAGACGGAATTCGCAAGTGCGCTTATAACTCCATTGGCCTGCGTAAAGACGTGCCGGAGTCGGTGATCAATGAAAAGTCTGTGCTTTCCAGTGATGTGGCGGTTGATGCGCCGATTTCCTTTGAGCAAGGGCCCGTGCAAAGCACCTCGGCGATCTTTAAGATTGCGGTGGTTCAAACAGCGATGACTGTGATCCAAGAGGAAGAGCAGATCAACGCCGTGACCGTGATCCTCACCGAAGGGTTTGTAGACGTGAACAAGGCGCTGGTGCCGGTCGGTTAACCGAGGCACGTTAGACTATGGAATCAATCGGAAAGTATAAAATCCTGGGGTCCATCGGACAGGGCGGGATGGGCAGTATCTTTAAGGCCCAGCACCCGACCTTGAACGTGATGGTGGTTGTCAAGAAATTGACCTTGGCCAGCAAGGATATGGTGGAGCGGTTTCGGCGGGAAGCCAAGATCCAGATGCAAATCGTCCACCCCTCGATTGTCCAGGTCTATGATCACTTCGAAGAAAAGGGCGCCCACTATATCGTCATGGAGTACGTTGATGGGGTCACTCTAGAAGACCTGATCAAGACCAAAAAAGTGATCAGCAACGTGGCGGCGATGCTGATCTTTTCCGAGATTTCCAACGCCTTGGCCTACGCCCACCGGGCCGGGGTGATCCACCGTGACATCAAGCCAGCGAACATCCTCATCTCGAAAGAAGGGGCACTCAAATTCCTCGATTTTGGGGTTGCTAGCCTGATCAACGACGAAGACGACGGCCTCACCAAAGCAGGCATGACTATCGGGACGATCAGCTACATCGCCCCGGAGTGTATCGCCAACGCCCAACTGAGGGACCCTCGCAGCGATATCTATTCGGCGGGGGTGTTGCTTTATGAAATGGTCACCGGGAAAAAACCCTTTGAAGGGGGCTTTACCCCGGAGATGATCCAAAGGGTCCAAAAGGGCAAGTTCACCAAGCCCAAAAAAATCAACCCCAACCTCAAAGGCTTCCTGCAACGAATCATCTTAAAGATGATGCACAAGAAGATGAAGCGGCGAGTTGGGAAGCTAGAAAAAATCATCGACAAATTGAGCCCCTACCTGCGCCGGTTTAAGGACCAAGCGCAGATCAATGGGGCGATCAAAGATTATGTTGAAGGCAAGGACGATCTAGAGTCCAAAGCGACCAGCCCCTTGGGTGTCCTGCTACGCAGTGGTTGGCTGTGGAGCTTCTTGATCCTGATGCTCGGTTTGGGCAGCGCCGGGGCCTACCTGGCCTTTGAGCGGGGCCTGAAATACGAATACATCTACCCCGACCAATATGGGGCGTTCCAGCTTGAGCTTCGGCCCAAAAAGGGGTTCAAAACTGCCGACGAGGTCTTTTACCGGGTCCAGGTGTTGCGCCAACAAGGGAAGGGATGGCGCAAGGTGGAGAATTTTGCCGCTAAGATCACCCACCAGCCCCTGTTAGACCAAAAACAATTCTGGGTCTTGCAGAGCGAGAAGATCTATTTGGAAAAAGGGGTCTATAAGGTCTTATTGGACTTAGAAGAAGAACAGTTTCAAACCACCTTCTTCCTGACGTCTTTAGAAGGGCAAAAAGAGTTCGCAAGCAGCAGTAGCGGTCGGGTCCTGCGGTTCCAAGGACAAACCCAAACCCAAAGTCTACCGGCCCAAATCAAGTTGCAGCCCCTCGATCTGGCGACTGGGAAGCCGGTCACCGAAGGTTTGGAAACCTTGATTTACCACAAGGGCGGTTGGGTCGATTGGGCGGAGTTCCAAACGAAAGAGGATGCCAAGGACTTGATCCGGTCTAATAAAGACTACTCCTTCCGGGTTTCAGGACGCCATTATTACCGACAAAACATCAATTTTCGTATCCAACCTCAGCAAACCAAAATCACGCTGAAGGTCCCTTTGCTCGCCAAGCCAGTCCGCCTGAGAGTGGACACCCAACTGAAAAACCTGCGGTTCTTACTGGATAACAAAACCAGCTACCTGCAAGCAGGCAAACACCCTCAGGTCCTACCGATCCCCCCGGTGGCCAGCTCGGCGAGTCTGAACCTGTACCCTAAAGATTATTACCTCACGTTGGTCTATGATCAAGGGTGGGGGAGAAGCCTCACACAAACAAAAGAAATTCACCTCAAACCAGCCCAAGGGTTGCGGTTGAGTGTTGATTTGGCAGATGACGGCAAAAGTTTGCACCTCACAACTCAGGAATAATCATGAATCGATTCAAACGTAAATTGGTCTATGGGGCCATCGGCCTGCTAGGCGGGCTGCTGGCCTGGGCGCTCTCGACGCTTTCTTTGGAATTCGCCGCCCAGTTCCCGAATTTTCTCAGTTTCAGCTTAGTGGCCGGGTTCCTGCTCGGCGGGGCGATGGGCGCTTATTTCGGCAGCTTAGAAGGCTTGACCCAATCTATCCCCAAAAAACTGGCCTCCGGGGTCCGTATGGGAGTCTTGATAGGCGGCCTCGGCGGGATTGCAGGCTTTTTGCTCGGCCAAGGGTTCCTGCTTTATCTTGGGGATATGTTTCTGCATTCGACCCAGGAATATCGCCAGTGGGGGGTTCCTTTTTCTAAGGTAATCGGCTGGATGGTTTTGGGTGTCTTTTTAGGCATGATCGAGGGCACTCGCAGCCTGTCGGTGCAAAAGATTAACGTCGGGTTGTTCGGCGGGGCTTTGGGCGGATTGCTCGGCGGGTTGGCCTTAGAATTCTTGCCTCGTTTTGTGCCTGGATTGGCCTACGCAGACCTGATGGGGCTTTGTATTTTAGGGTTGATGATCGGGCTCAGTTACGGCTTGGTGGAGGCCCAGTTCTCTACCGCTATCCTGAGGGTGCTCAACGGGCCGTTTAAAGGAAAGGAATATTTGCTGTTGGCGAAAAACAGCTTGATCGGTCGGAATGCTAGCGCCGAGATTTGCCTTGAAGGCTACGGAAAAATCGCCCCGAAAGAGGCGAAGGCTACCATCAAAAAGGGGCAGGTGCACCTTGTTGGTTTGGATGACTCCTCCCAAATCAAGGTGAACGACCAACCGCTCAGTGCCGCACCTTTGGCCCCAGAAGACATCATCCAAGTGGGCAGCGCAAAAATGATCTTTTACTACCGGTAATCTTATGAAATCTATCTTGTGGAGCCTGCTGTTTGGCGCTTTGTTGACCCAAGGGGCCTTTGCTGCCAACCTGCGCATCGCTCAAGTCGATAACTCGGACCTGTTGCTGTATCAAGAAATCCAGCTTTATTTGAGCATCACCGACGCCAAGGGCGAACCGATCAAGGGAATCCAGGCAGAGGAACTAAAAGTCTTTGAAGGCTTGAGCGCTAAAGTCCCCGGGTCGTTGCGGCCTCAGGTTGATTTCCGCCGGGCTTCGAATTTTGAAGACGGGGTGCGCTTTTTGTTGCTCATCGATAACTCCGGCTCCATGTACCGGAACCTGGAAGGCCAGCCAACAAAGAACGATAAGGAACGACGTATCCAGATCGCCAAAGCCGGGGTGAGGAGCTTCATCGAAAGTGCCTCGAACCCGAAAGACCGGTTTGGTCTGGTCGCCTACAACAGCTTTTACCAACAACTCAGCCCGGTCAGCCAAGATAAAGCCCAGTTGTTAGCGGAGCTAGACAAGCTACCGAAGCCGACCGGAAAGGCGGTCTACACCGAACTCTACGGCAGCATCATGACCACCGCCAAGGACTTCATGAGCCACCGAGGCCGCAAAGCCCTACTGGTCTTGTCCGACGGGGAAAACAGCCCTTATCTCCAAAACACCAAGGAGCCTCACCCAAGGTACGGCAAAGAAAAAATTGCTTGGCAACAGGCGTTGGAACAGCTGCAAACCGAAGGTATTTCGCTGTACGCCATCACCTTTGGACCCAAAGGGGCAAAACACGACCGACACCTCCGCCAAATCGCCGCCCAGTCGGGCGGGGCCGTCTTTGACGCCCACAGCGAGAGTGAACTCAAGGAAGTCTACCAAAAGGTTCTTCGCCAGATTTTAGGGGAATACCGGCTCACCTATAAAGCGGGAATGGCGATGGACGAAAAGAAATTTGTGCACGCCCGGCTGGGTCAACTGCAAGCGAGCCGTTTTTATTACTCTGGGGGGCTGTTAGGCCAACCGAGAGGCGACTTCTATTTGATCCCAGCGCTGGCCGCTTTGCTGAGTCTGTTGGCCTTTTGGGCTGTGACCAAACTACGGTTTGAAAAGAATTACCCTAAGCCTCACTTGGAGATTCTCAACGACGGCGGGGCGCAAATCTCGACCCAGATTCTCGATCTCGGCCAAGCCCAAACGGTGATTGGTGGGGCCGCTGATGCGGGGATGACGATCATTGGCGGCAAAGGTGTGGTGGATCATCATGCGACCATTGTGTTCGACCCCAAAACCGAGCAATACGCCATCACCGCCCAGGGTGAATTGACGGTGAATAACCAGTTGGTGCAAACCAAAGTCTTGGAATCCGGTGACTTGATTCGTATCGGCGCCACAACCATGGTCTTTGGCCAAGAGGAAGACAAGAAATAGCTTCCCACCGTGCGCTGGGGGATCAAGGAGCTGAGTGTTGACAAAAAAAAGGGAATCTAGCCTGACGCTAGATTCCCTTTTTTGTTTTCTACCTAGCTGCACTGTGCCCTTCTCCAAGGGCGGCTCACCTGAGCGGCGAAGAGGCTATTCGATCACAGTGACCAAGTCTGCACGGCTTTTGCGAACCTTAGGCAGCTTGACCAACCAGTCTTTTTCGGTGTCTCGGTAGCCTAAAGGGAGCATGACACAACTTCGGAGTCCTTTTTCTTTGAGCTCCAAAAGCTCGTCTAACGCTGCGGGATCGAAGCCTTCGATCGGAGTGGTGTCTACCCCTTCAACCGCCGCCGCCACCATCGCATGGGTCAGGGAGATGAAGGCTTGCTTGGCAGCGTGGTGAAAGTTCTCTTCAGCGTCTTGTTGGGGATAGGTGCTCAAGAGCTGTTGGCGGTATTTTTCCCAGCCTTCGAAGGTCTGGCCTCGCACTTCATTGGTCAGGTCAAACATTTTGTTGATCCGCTCGGGGGTGTAGGTGTCCCAGGCCGCGAAGACCAGCAAATGGGAGCAGTCCGTGACCACCGATTGATTCCAGGAAATCTTGCGAATTTTGGCTTTCAGTTCTGGGTTTTTGATCAGCAGGATTTCAAAGGGTTGGAGCCCGCTTGAGGTCGGCGCTAAGGAGGCGGCTTCTAAGATCACCTCGATCTTTTCTTCGGGGACCACGTCGCCGTTCATTGCCTTAGCGGCGTAGCGCCAGTTTAATTTTTCTAATAGTTCCATTTGTCTCCTCAAAACGGGGGTGGTGGGCTCTGGTTGTAGGTGAACACAGAGAAAAACTCGAATCGGAGGGCCGTTTCACTGGCTCTAAGATATATTTGTATAGATAAAACTATCTAAATTAAAGGGGTTTGTCTAGGTTGCTTTGCTGCACCGAAAAGGAAAGGCAAGTGCTGTGTAGGGTGTTGGCAAAAGGCGTCTGGTCGGGGCTCTTGTTTGAGCTGCACAGTATGGTTGCTTGCCACCTTGTTCTGGTGGCAAGCATTGGAGGGCTATGCGACGCCGACAGGGGCTTCTTTGACTTTAAAATAGGCGATGTCTACTTTCAACGATTCGGCCATATTCGCCAGTTCGGTGATCGTCGCATCGACTTGGTTCATGGCGCTTGCCAGTTCGGTCATGGCGGCTGAGTTGGTCTCGCTGATCTCGCTGATTTCCGCAATCGCCACGCTCATTTCCTTGGCCCCTTGGCTTTGGGCAGTCATGTCATCTCGCATCTGATTGACCCAGTCGCCGATGTTGACCACATGGGAGGCGATATTTTCGAGGGCATCGGAGGTTTTGACGACCACTTGGTTCCCGGTCTCAACATGAGAGCTACTGACTTCAATCAGACCTCGGATTTGGTCCACAGCGCTGCCGGACCGGTCCGCAAGCAACCGGACTTCTTCGGCGACTACCGCAAAGCCTTTTCCAGATTCCCCTGCCTTGGCAGCTTCAATCGCCGCATTTAAACTCAGCAAATTGGTCTGGTTGGCGATTTCGGTGATCACGTTGATGATGTTCGAAATCTGGGAGGATGAGTCGGAAATATTAGCAATCGCTGTGCGAGTGTTCGACATAGAATCTTGCCCGGTCACTGCCCCCGATCTAGCCTCTTCAGCGAGCCGAAAGACCTCTTCGCTTCGTTCGCTCATCCGCTCGATAGATTCGGCCAACTCGGTGGTGTTGGCGCTACTCTCTGCGATCGCGCTGGTCGAAGACTCAAGTCCTATGTTGACCTCTTCAGTGGCTTTTTGGATTTGCATTGCGGTGGCCGAAAGCTCGTTGGTTGCGGTGGCCAAGACGTCAGCGTTACTTTGCAACGAGCCCATCAGTTGGTTGAGCCGGTCAGTCATCGAAAGCAGCGAGGCATACAGCCCAACCGCTCCCTTTTTTCTCACAATATCCAGGTTACCTAAAGCAACTTGTTCGGCAATCAACTGCATCTCGTCCGGCTCCCCGCCCAATGGGGTTAAGATGAGTTTGGTGATCACGATACCAAAAGTAAGCCCGATCAACCCCGCAAGAGTGCCGATGACCAGCATGATCTTGGCGGCTGCCTCTTCGGTGTGCTCGGCGTGGAGCGCTGATTTCTGAGTGAACCTTTCGACTTCGGTGAGTAAAGACTCGACCTCCTCTTGGAGGTTCTCTTCCTCGGCAGTGAGCTTCTCTACGAGCTGTTTGACTTTTGCGCCTTCATGGTGATCAATGGCCTCAAAAAGCTGCTCTGCGTGGTGCTCAAATCCTTGGTGCTCTTGGTCAACTTGCTTGAGAGCCTTTTGAACCTTGAGCATCTCGGTGCGCTCTTCCTCAGAAAGAGGGGAGGCTAATATCTTGACCAACAGCTTTTCTCCGCCGGCAATCTTATTGTCCGCCTCGATTTGATGTTTCTTGAAGTCTATTTTTGAAGCAGCGATCCCTTGGTTGATCTCTTCTTGGCTGAAGTTGATTTGGGCAAATCTCAAGCTTCGTTCCAAAATAACCGTTTGTTCAAGTTGCAAACTGGTGACTCCTGCAAGAATTTCGGTTAGCGGGATGTCTTTATGGGCGATGCTTTTCAACTCGTCGCCAATCGCACCCATCCGGTTGATCCCGGTGTAGCTGATGACCCCGAGAGCCAAGATAAAAAACCCGATGAGACTGTAAATTTTTGGTCCGGTTTTTAGGGAACTGAGTATGTTCATCTTGCCTCCTGAGTGGTTGGGGTCATACGCTTTTTTTCAAAGGGTGTGTCTAAGTGATTCGCCAACGAGTAGCCTGCAGTGGCGGGAGGAAACGCTTTATGAGCCGGGATTTGCCGGCTCGGATATGTTAACAAAAAAACATCAGTTTGTTGCTCAGCGTTGTTCTTCTCGTTGAACAAAGCCCGAAAGGGGCGTGCGCTTCTCTCTTGAGGCTTTGGGACAAGGGCCTCAAGAGGGAATTCAAAATGATTGGACTGGGTAACTCTCTTCATGCTGTTCTCTTTGTTCGTAAAAAATACGGCTATCGCCAGGCTTTCGCCTCGCTAGCGGTCGATTTATAGTCCTTGAGGCAATATCAAGGGGTATTCTTTAGGAGAGCTTACTTAGAGAAATTATAGAGGCGAGAGGTCACTTTCTTGGGAGAAAAGACGCTGAACACCAAAATTTTTTAGTATAGTTTATAGGGTTGTGTACCTTTTGTGTTAACGGGGTTGCTGAGGCTTTATGTTGATCCCTATCAACTCCTCGGACGATTGTTCTGCGGCCAATATGGACGTCATATGTGGATCAGAATATCCCCTCATGTTTAGTATAACTGCTATATAGGGTAGCATGGAATTGAGGATAACTCTAGAGAATTTGAGGTTTTTTTTCTAAGGGAAATCCTTAGTCGACGAGGCCGGTCAGGAGCTTTTTGGGGCAGATAGGGCAAGCTGAAGGCCGCAATACGGTGGCTCGGCGCTTGTCTTTTGAACACCCTAACGGGGCAACAAAGACGCCAAGGATTGCTCGATTTAAGACCTCTTTTTTTATTTTTTGATCTCACCCTGCAGAAACTTTGGCCCTTCGTGGCTGTTGAAACTTGGAAGAGCAAGTTGACTCGCGGCTCGTTTTGAAGAATCCCGCTGAGAGGCGAAATAAGAAATATCATCAAGTTCAACTTACTTACGGCTCAGACTGGGAAAGTGAATAGCCGATAACTGTTTGGTATGGCTTGAGTTCCCAGGGTTAAAGATCCCGCGTTGGCCTTGGGAAGCAGGCAATCCATAGAAAATCATTGAAACAAGATTGCTCCTTTGACGGACCCTGAAAATTTGCCTATTCTTAAGGTTTATTAAACTCACTAAAAACCTTGTTTTCAATTGACAGCGAAACCATGACCGAAACACAAACTACAGGGCCAGTGGAATATAAATTCCAGGCCGAAATGTCCCAACTTTTGCACTTGATCACCCACAGCCTCTACTCGCACCGGGAGATTTTTTTACGTGAGTTGATCAGTAATGCTTCGGACGCTTTGAGCAAGCTACACTTCAACGCTCTGACTTCTCCCGAACTTTTAAAAGAAGACGGCGAACTCAAAATCCTTGTGACCTTGGACGAAGAAACCAAAACCTTGTCGATCCAAGACAACGGCATCGGGATGAGCCACGAAGAACTGATCAAGAATATCGGAACGATCGCCAACAGCGGAACTGCTGGGTTTGTCAGCCAAATGACTGGGGACAAACAAAAAGATATGGAATTGATCGGCCGGTTTGGGGTTGGTTTTTATGCGGTCTTCATGGTGGCTGAACAAGTCACAGTTGAGTCAAAAAGCGTCTCTGAAGAAGGCGAAATGGGCAATCGCTGGGTCTCTGAAGGGACCGGAACCTTTGAAATTGAGCCCGTTAAATTAGACCAACGAGGCACAAAAATCACCTTCAAGTTCAAAGAAGACGCCGATGAATTCGCTCAGCTGAGTAAGATTAAAGAAGTCATCAAAAAATACTCTGATTTCGTGAATTTCCCGATTGAACTCAACGGTGAGAGTGCGAACACTTCAAATGCGATCTGGTCGAAAAACAAATCAGAAGTGACCGACGAAGAATACAAAGAGTTTTTTGAGTACATCAACCACGGCGGCGGGGACGCTCTTGAGCACTTGCACTTGATCGCAGAGGCGCCGGTTCAGTTTAAAAGTTTGCTTTATGTGCCTTCAACCGCACCAAGCAACTTCTTTAACCCAGAAGACCGAGACAGCAAGATCAACTTGTATGTGAAGAAGGTCTTCATCCAGTCTGACTGCAAAGACTTGCTCCCTAGCTGGATGCGGTTTATCAGCGGCGTAGTGGATTCGGAAGACTTGACCTTGAATGTTTCTAGAGAAGTCACCCAAAATTCACCGGTGATGAGCAAGATCAATAACTACCTGACCAAGAAACTCTTGTCGCTCTTCGGCAAGTGGGCCAAATCGGATAAGGAAAAGTACGAGACCTTCTACCGTGAGTTCAGCAATTACCTCAAGGAAGGTTTACACACCGATTTTGGAAACCGGGAAAAACTGCTTGAGTTGTACCGTAGTGCCACTAGCAAAGAGCCTGCGGGCTTGGTGAGCCTCGCGGAATATGTCGAGCGAATGCCTGAAGACCAGTCAGAAATCTACTTTGTTTACGGCAAAAACCAGGCAGCGATTGAAAGCAACCCGAACCTAGAATACTTCAAGAAAAACGAGATTGAGGTCTTGTACTTCTACGAAGACATGGACGAGTTCGTGATCGGCGGCGTGGGCGCATACAACGAGAAGCCGATGGTCGGGATCGACAAGGCGGATTTGAAGTTTGACAAAAGCTCTGATGAAACCAAAGAAGGGGAAGAGCCTAAGGACGAAGCGGCGGATAACAAAGTGATCGAGCTGTTCAAGAAAGTCTTAGGCGAGCGAGTTGGCGATGTGATCCCTTCTTCAAGGTTAGTGGACAGCCCGGCGACTTTGGTGGCCCCGAAAGACTCAATGGGCCCTCAGATGGAGCGGATGATGAAGATGATGGACAAGGGCTTTGCGGGTTCGAAGCGAGTCATGGAAGTCAATCTGTCGAATCCTTTAATCCAAAATCTTGGAAAGATTGTTGCGTCTTCCCCTGATGACAGCATCTTGACGGACTGTGTTGAGCAGTTGTTTGAAGGTGCCAGCCTCTTAGAAGGTAATTTGGAAGACCCAACATTGATGGTCCCACGGGCTAATCGGTTGATGGGCGTTGCAGCGCAGCTACACCTCAAATCACTTGAGAGCTAGTTGGTCTGCTAGGTGCCTCGAAACAACCGGAAAGTCTTTCTGTTGATCTTAGCTCTTTTCTGGGCTTTGCCGCTTGCGGCGGCCCAGAAAATTGCCCTAGAAGGGGAGATGTACCAGTTTGATCAAGACACCAACACGTTGCTCTATAAAAACCCTCGGGCTATTTTCGAGGGTGGAGAAATCTCGGCCCAGCAGCTGAGTTACCAGAAAAACGACGGACTTCTTTCCTTCGAAGGCAATGTCGTCTTGCGGGCTCGTGACTTCATGGTCACCGCTAGCTCTGCGAAATATGACCTCAAAACCAAACGGTTCCACGCCGAATCGGTGGGGTTGTATGATTATGTAAACCAAACCTACCTCAGCGCCAAAGAACTGACCCAGACCGAGACCAATCGGTTTGAAATCATCGAAACCACCCTAACCCTTTGCCACCCGGATGACCCGGCTTGGGAGTTTTATAGTAGTTTCATGGATTATCAGATCGATAACTTTGCTTATTCGATCAACACGGTTTTAACCTTCTACAAAGTGCCGATCTTCTATACTCCGGGAATCGCCTGGCCAACCAGACGAGGTCGGTCGTCCGGTTTTTTGGCTCCCTTGTTTTTGTCTAAAAACGGCGACCCCGATAAAACCAAGAACTGGGGCAGCCGGGCGCAGTTGCCCTATTTTTGGGCGATTGGCCCTGAACAAGACCTCACCGTCACTACCGATTGGGTGCAGAAACGAGGCACTGGAACGGAGTTCTTGTACCGCTGGGCTTTTCTGCCCGGGATGACCGGGAGTTTTGATCTGTGGCAAATCTCGGAAACCAACAGCCGAGACCTCAATGAGGAAGATTTGGGCGCTTTGAAGGCGGACCAGACCGCAAATAAGGCACAACGGTTCCGTTATGACATAAACCACCGGCAAAACCTTGGTGGGGGTCAGCTGTTTTTTCATCAGGACCAACGAAGTGATAACGAAGTTGAAAAAGAGTATGATTCTTTGCGGATCGGTCAACAGTATAGTTTTAACCGAAACCTCAGTTGGGTGTTCCCATGGTCAGGTGGGGGACTGAGTATCGGGCACGAACGATCTCAGTCCTTCTTGTACCCTTCGGTCTTCGATAAGGCGACTGATCACCAAGACCACCTGAACCGAGATGCCTTTGCGGAAGTCAACCAACAATTTGACCAACTCTTTGGCTCAAATGTGGGGCTCAGCACTCAGGCGATGACATCTAATTACCGGCGAGAATTTGGTTGGAATGGAAACCTCTCGCAGGTTGTGCTCAACGCCCAAGCGCCGTTCCATTTAGATTTTCTTAACATCATTCCGGCCTGGAAACGCACATCGACCCAGTACAACACTCAGTACACCCCCAAGGTGGCTGAGGCCGAGGTCTCCAGCTTTGTACCTCGGCCCGCAACCTTCGGGTGGAACCTTGACCAAACCACTGTGGAGGCGAACTTCGAAGTGTTTCGGGTGTTTAGCTCCCGGTCTGGGAGTAAATCCCGGTTGGGCCTGAGACCAAAGGTGATTTACGATCAAGTTCAGGATGTGGACCAGCGCCAGGGGCTCAACTTCACCCCCGCAAACCACCAGCTCACTGAGGCGAGTTCTGACACCGGGCCGAGTGCGGACTATGCGCGGCTGGGCAACCGGTTCATTGCCCCCATCTATAGCTATAAGACCTTGAGTTACCGGTTTGAAACCCGGTATTTAACCAAAAAAACCGCCAAGGACTCCGCTCAAAGTGCGGTGACTTTTGATATTGAGCAAACCTATAATTTAGGGCGGAAAAAGACCGCTGCCGAGACCTGGACCAGCTATGTCGGCCCTCAAGTGCCGGAGGTGTACCAAGAAACCAGCTTGGGGAACCAGAAAATGCCCTTGAAGCTCTACCTGGGATTGTCTCCTCACGAGTTGTATCAAGTGAATCTCTTTTACCGGTTTGACCATGAACTAGGGCGGATGATCGAAAATCAGGTGTCCTTCTCAGCGTCGAGCCCGATTCAAGACACCTTGCAACTGACTTATACGGACAACTCCAAAGCCTACATGGATTTGAAGGGGAACATGCACGGCCAGGCGAAGAGCTATTCCCTGGAGCAAAACGTCAAGTTTGGGCTGCGCAACCGGCTCAAGCTTACCGCTATCTGGGACTTGAGCCGTAATGACCCGGCGAACCTCTACAGCACCGGGGTGGTCAACCAACGTTTGGACAGGCAGCTCACCAAAGCCGGGGCCTCTTTGATCTTAGGTCACCAATGTTTTGATTATGAAATCGGCTATCTCGAAGAGATCATCGGCCTCAACCGGGATGGGGTGATGAAAGAAGGGTTAGATCGACGGGTGAGTTTGTCGATGATTTTAGCCAAATGGCCTGCAGACAATACACCCTATAAACAAACCATAGGGCTGTGATGATGAAGTGGAGCCTGAGTTTGTTATTGTGTTGTTTGGCCTCGGCCGCCGCATGGGGGGCCGACCTGCGGCCCACCCCTCGGCCTGATGATTTAAGGTTGCGATTGGTTGAGAATACCTGGAGTTGTCATGCTGGCTATGGGTTGCAGCAAGACGCCCTCCAACTTGCCGGGACAAAATTGGGAACAGATCAGGGACCGAACCCCTTACATGCCCTTTCAAAACCTGGGGCCATTGGTTTCGGCTGCATCGCCCCTTGGTTTTATACGACCTACAGTTTGTTGGACCGGTCATTGCCTTTGCCTCAAGGCACCGTGGTCGAAGGCCAGAGCTTTAATCAGGTCAGCTACCGGTTAGACCAGTTTGCACTGGGGACCTCTTGGCCCTTGATCGCCCACCGGCTCTACGCAGACTTGGGACTCCAGCCCTATATCTTGAGTTACTCATTTGGACTGTTTCCTTTAGAGGCAGATCAAGTGGTCCGCTCCAAAGTGTTTAAACAAAACGGCACTCTGGTGCAAACCCGGCTGAGGCTTTATTGGGACGCCTTTTTTTTCGGGTTTTATGAATTGAGCCAAAACCCAGATGGACAAGGCGAAGTGCGCACTAGCGCCAAGGTGGGTTTGAATATGACGGTGAGGTATTGATGAAGTGGTGGATCGGGTTATTGGGCCTTTGGGCTCTCAGCGGTTGCGGCCACATGACAGACCCCAAGCCTTTGGAGATTGGAGGTGATCAGTTGGGTCTAAAGCCGGTGAGCCAGATGAAGGGCTACAGGCAAGGTGACCGCCTTCGGGTTGACTGGGAACTGCCTCAGCACGAAGGGGGTGCCCTGAAAGCCGACTCGACCTTATATTTTTCCTCAGTGGACGACGATTGCCGCCGTTGTGGGCCTGTGGACGAAGCTTGGGTGAAGATTTCGGTGGCCGGTGAATTGTTGGGCTCTGAGGGACTCGAACAGATAGGGTTGCTTAAAAGCTGGCGAAGCCAAGAGGGGCAATACTCGGTGTTGTTACCCTCCCAAGGGTTGGGCTCTCTGGGGGACTTGTTGCTGCGAGTCCAATACCAGGACGCCAACGGCCAAGCTAGCCCGTCCAGCCGGGCGCTCAACCTCCACCAATCTTTTGCTGTACCCCAGCCTGAGGTGCTGGGGAGCCGCTGGATCAAACCGGGGGTGTTATCGGTGCGGTGGAATCCCTTGGCCGAACGGTCTTACCAAGAACTAGATGCAGCCGGGGGGATGACCCAAAAGACCGATGTATTGGGCCTCCTGCTTTATACCGATGAAGAGGGCCAACAGGGGCCGGTTCAACCCCAAGGCATGGTGACCGGTCTGGGGGAATTTGGTCCAGTGGAGCTGCCTTTGTGGGTTCGGTTCCAAGACCGATTTGGAAATCTTTCAGACCCAGTCCCATTACACCCCCAAGGGCCTTGAGAAATTTAAGTTTTACCGCTACGCTGGCGGTCCAATGAGAGGATAGATGTTAAAGGGATGGTTGTTTTTAGTGGTGAGTCTGGCGTTGGTCGGCTGCTCTGCGGGAGTGGGTGATCCGGTGGTGGAGCTCGCTCAATTTGGTGGCAAGGTGCCCGAGTACAGGCTCAAGTTGGAGCGGGATGTCTTGCAACACCCTGAGGACCCGAAGGCTGCCTACAAACTTGCTTGGTTGCTGCACCGAGAAGGGGAGAGCCAGGCAGCTTGGGGGCCGGCTCAAACCTCAATCAATCTGTCGCCCCTTTCGGCGCCGAACCGGTTGTTGGCTGGACTGATCCAACAAGACCTAGGGGACCACTTTCAGGCGGTCAACCTGCTTTCTTCGGCGATCAAACTGGACGATCAACTGCTAGAAGCCTATTTGCAACTCGCTAAAAGCCTAGAGATTACCGGTCGTTATGATGAAGCGGTCACCCAACTTGAGATGGCTTTGCAAATCGAACCGCTATATTTTGAAGCTCGGCTAGCCCGAGTCAAGGTGAAGTTGTTGGTCGGTGCTGAAGAGGCTAGCGCTGAATTGCAAATTGGGGCTCAAGATGGCAATTCCGAGTTGCTGGAAGAGTTAGCCGATGAAATGGAACAAGCCCTGAAGATTCGTCCAGGCTCCGAAGAAGGCACTCTACTGCTGGCGGAACTCTACGAGAACCTGGGAGCTGGGCTCAAAGCCCAGTTGCGTATGGAGGACTGGCTCAAACAATATGGGGACCACGACAAGACGTTGCTTGCCTTGGCTCAGCTATATTTATCCCAAAACCAAACTAAACAAGCCCAACAAGCGATCAGTCGGCTGAAAAACCGTGGTGCCGCTGCGGCGGCGTTACACATCCAATTACGCCAAGCGAGCCAGCCTCCCCTGTTGCGGCTTTCTGAAATCAAAAGCCAATTGATTGCCTTCCCGGGGAGTTTACAGCTGCACCTGCTCGAAGGAAAAACTTTGGTTGAATTAGGACGGCTGGATCAAGCAGAGCGGAAGTTGCAAAGGGTCTTGACCATCGAACCCAAGAGTGTGGATGCCTTTTTGCTCTTGGCGCAGGTCTATGCCGGGCAGTCGGACTTTGTCGCCGAGGAACAGGCCTTAAACAGTGCTGTGCAACTAGCGCCCCAGTCCCTGTCCGTGACCTTGGCGTTTGCTGAATCGTTGATTCGCAAGGGATTGTACGGCCAAGCGGCGGCGCAAATTAGTGGTCGACCGAAGTTGGACAAGGACCGTCGGTTGTTGTTGCTTCGGTCGAAATTGGCCTTGAAGAACCGGGATTTTGTATCAGGTGCCCGTTGGCTCAAAGGAGCGGAAAAACAAGGGATTGATGGGGCCTCCCAGTTGGTCCGGGCGACGTTGGAAATCGGCAAAGGAAATGTCGAGCGAGGAATCAAGTCGCTCAAAACCCTACTGAGCCGGGAACCAGCGAATTTAGAAGCCAAGCTTGCCTTGGCTCAGGGGTACTTAAAATCCGACCAGTCCGCCGCAGCCGTAGCCCTGCTGCGGCCAGTGCTTTCCAGTAAATTAGGTCGAGGACAGGTCCATTTTATCGTCGCTCGGGGGCTGCTCAACCAAGGACAAACTGGCCAAAGTCAGGCTGTCTTGGCTGACGGCTTGAGGCTGTGGCCCCGTGACCCGGATTTGGTCCAGCTTTACACCGCTGAACTGGGCTTTGTGGGAAAGTGGAACCAAGCGATCCCTTATTTAGAGGAAATGATGTTATTTTCCCATCAATACAACCAGCTCTTTTCCTACCGGTTGTGGGAGTTTTACAAAAAATCGGGCAACCAGAAAAAGTTCCGGTTGTACCGTTTACCGGGCGAGTTATAGATGGTGTATTTGCTATGGACATTGGGCCTCGTTGCGCTGGACCAAGGGATTAAGGTATGGGTGCGCCAAACCATGACCCCCCAAACCGCAATCGAACTGATCCCGAATTTGATCCACCTCACCGCCCAAGAAAATCGAGGGATCAGCTTCAGCTTTTTGTCCTCCCTGCCCGAAACCTACCGGCAACCGGCGCTCGCAGGGGTTTCTCTGTTGGTGATCTTGGGGTTGTTGGTTTATATGTGGCGCAGTTGGAGCGACCTGCCGAAGATCGAGCGGATCGGCTTTTGTTTGATTGTCTCCGGGGCTTTGGGTAACTTGATCGACCGAGCCTTTCGGGGATCGGTGACTGATTACATGTATTTTCATTATTACGACACCAGCTTTTTTGTTAACAATTTGGCGGACGACTTGATCAGCTTTGGGTTTGTCGCCTTGCTTTATCACAGCTTCAAGAAACCTCATGAGTCCTAAACCGCTGACCTCCACCGCTGAATTGGTCCAGCGTCTCAAACAAAACGATGAGTTATTTGAATTCACCGACTTGATCGACCCGAACTTGGAGTTGGCTGAGGTCCAGCGACAGGTTTCGGCACGCAAAGGCCCGGCGTTGTTGTTCAGCCAGGTCAAGGGGACCCAGTTCCCGGTAGCGACCAATCTGTATGGCTCCACCCGGCGGATGGAGTTGGCCTTTGGCCAGCGCCCGGCGAGTTTTATCAGAGAGTTGGCGGACACCGCCTTGAACCTGATGCCGCCTAGCCCGAAAAAACTTTGGGACGCCCGGAGTCTGGCGTTAGAAGGCCTAAAAATCGGCTTAAAAAACCGGCGGTCTGGCCCGGTGTTGGCTGGGCAAATCCAGCCGGTGAACCTCAAAGAGCTGCCTCAGATCATCAGCTGGCCCGAAGACGGCGGCCCTTTTGTGACCTTGCCCTTGGTGTACACGGAGTCGCCGACAACCGGCAAAGGGAACTTGGGGATGTACCGAATCCAGTTGTTTGACGAGAACACCACCGGGATGCACATCCAGATTCATCGAGGTGGTGGATACCATTACCACGAAGCAGAACAGCTCGGGCAGTCGTTACCGGCCCGTATTTTTGTCGGTGGCCCCCCGGCCCTCACCATCGCCGCTGTGGCCCCCTTGCCCGAAGATATCCCCGAATTGGTGTTTGCCAGCTTGTTGATGGGCGAACGGTTGAGTGTCGGTCGGGCGGACGACCTGGGCTCTCGGATGGCCTTGCAAGCGGACTTTATGATTTCTGGGCTGATCCCGCCTAAGGTCCGCCGCCCTGAAGGCCCTTTTGGGGACCATTACGGATATTATAGCCTGCAACACGACTACCCCCAACTCAACGTTCAAAGCCTGCACCACCGCAAAGACGCCATTTGGGCGGCCACCGTGGTGGGCCGACCGCCCCAAGAAGACCACTATATCGCGGAGTACTTACAAGAATTACTCGAGCCGCTCTTCCCCTTGGTGATGAACCAAGTCAAAAAGGTCTGGGCCTTTGAGGAATCTGGGGTTCATAGTTTAGCCGGTGCGTTGGTGAAAAACCGGTACCCGAAAGAAGCCTTCACCGCCGCCTTGCGTATCCTGTCCGAAGGCCAGTTGTCGTTGACAAAAATGCTGGTGGTCACCGATTGCGATGTAAATATCAAAGACTTTGCGGCGCTGTTCACCGCCGTCTTGGAACGTGCGGATTTGACCACCGACTTGTTTGTGCTCTCGAACATCAGCCAAGACACCTTAGACTACACCGGCCCGGCGGTGAACTCGGGTTCCAAAGCGATTTTGATGGGCTTAGGGGAGAAAAAACGAGAGCTCGCCAAACATTGGGAAGGCCCCTTTGTGGAGTCCAAACTCGACCACGCAGAAATGTTCTGCCCTGGGGTCTTGTGTGTCGGTGGGGTGTCCTATGAATCGGATCCAGACTTGGCGAGCAAGTTGGCCTTGGAGCCCTCGATCCAAAACTTCAGCTGGGTGGTTTTGAGCGACGACCCAAAGGACGCCGCCCAGAACAACGAAAGCTTTATCTGGCACTGCTTCACTCGGTTTGAGCCCGCAGCGGACTTTTACGGAAAACAACGGGTCGAGCGTTTCCATATCGGCATCGAAGGCCCTTTGGTGATCGACGCCCGCATGAAGCCCTGGTACCCCAAGGTCCTCACCCCCGACCCGGACGTCGTCAAGGGTGTCGAAGAAAAATGGGGCTCTCTACTCGATAAAATCTGCCCAGAGTAGAGTTTTTGACCCCCCAAAGAGCCTAACTTTTTGGGGGCGGTTGCCTTGATCGCCTCGTTTTTTTGGGGCCGATTTTGACCGCTCAGACCCGGTTCGCCCCTTTTGGTTAGAAAAAGATTAACCTCCACAAGTTTTCCTGTTGAGTTCAGCCTAGCTTTCGGCTCGAAGGCTCTGATCTCTTGCAACGGGTTGCTACACCGCCCTAGAGGTTGGTTTGTGGCGGTGTACTGAGGAGGCCCCATGCCGGAATCTCGACGAACCGAAGAAGTCAAAGCGAAGCTCATCCGCTCGATCACCGATGACTTGAAAAAGGAACTGTTTACCCAAGACCCCCGAAAAATCCAAGACCTCTTCAACCGAAACGGCCAAAACACTGGCCGAGTGCTCCGGGACCTGTCCTACAAACTGGCGAAGGTCCATAAGCGACACCTAGACAGCCAGTCCAAATACCCGGACGTTGGGTTTTACTTTGACTTGGAGTTGAGCGAACGAGACATTTCTCTCACCGAAATCAAGGTCCAAATCAGGGGATGGAAACTCACCGACTACGCCCAGGGCTACGACCGAGAGTTCGCCAAGTTTGCCCAGCGAAAAGGGCTCCGGTTTGCTCCCAAAGGCCGGGGAACCCGGGAAGTGAAGGAAGGGGAAAGCCTATGGAAGATCGCCCGTGAGGTCTATGGCCGGGGTTCCTATTGGGGGGAGATTTATCAACAAAACCTCGACCTGATCGGAAAGAACCCGGACTTTATCTTGGCCGGTATCCAGCTGAAAATCCCTGAGTTGCTGGTCCCTGCTGCATTGATCACCGACCTGAACGAGCCCCGACCGAACAACCAGAGCCCCGCTCACTTGAAAGCCAAACGACTCAGCTCCCCAACTCTGAGCATTGATTTTTTCTCGCAGGAACGTTATTTCGGGTTGCTTTCGATAGGGCCTTCGATGTACATGGGAAAAGCTAAAATTTCCGGTGTAATGAAGCTTAAAGACTCGAACGGAGTGAAAAATCCCCAGTCAATTAATTTTGATTTATATAAACAAAAGGTATCCAGTTCTATCAAACTTTTTGGTTCCAGCTTATCACTGCATCCGGATGCTAAGTCTGGCTCTGCGATAACGGTTAAGTCAAAATTATTTAATTTCGGTAGTTTAACGGTCTATGTGCACGGGACAACTCCAGGAACTCTTGCTGGAAGCGTTAGCTATAAAGGGTTACGGTATAAGATTGAAAGTTTTGATTTTGAAGTTGATTTCCAACTCGAAGTGAGCTTAACGAAGGTCAATCAATCGGAAAATGAAACCGTTGACAATTACCATGAACTTAGTTCTCTATTGAGAGAAATGACCGTGGTGAGCGGAGCTGTGATTGCGGTCTTTTTCTCTATACTGGGAGCGATGATTTTTGCGGGACGGTTGGATTTTGAAGAAATGGAAAAAGTACCAGTATTGTGGGCAAAAGCGAAAAGGGAAATGAGTGATTTTAAGGTATAAAGCCTTTTAACGTGTATTTAGTTGTTCACATATTTTCCTGGCTACCCTTTACCCATAGTGGCGGCTCAATTATGGTACGAATTTATCTGAAGATAGAATGTGAAAATGGAAAAAATATTACATGTAAGAAAAAATTTGTTGTCTTTGGTGTACCTCTCCTTATCCCTCAGTATTATAGCTGAGGTCCTTCAAGGAGCGCTTCGTTTTTCTAGCCACCAATTATTTGAAAATTTTGTCTTAGATTTTTTTTTGTATAATTATGCTCCGGTAGGGATAAAGATCAGTCTTATTCTCATGTTGAAATATCGTTGGAAGGGGTCTCCTATGATGTTGCCGGGAATGTTCTTGGTTTGTTGGGCGTCCCTAGCAGGGAGCCCCTTTTCGACCAACCTTGAGCCGGTCGAGATTCTGATTGAACAGGGGATTTCGTTTTCTGAACTGACAGGTTTATTCGCTTTCGGAGTCATCATACTTGTAGACCTATTCGTGAATTATAGGTCTAAAGAGCAAGACCCATTTGATAAATCCGGTCAACAAGGTAAGGCTATTTTGCGGGGGCAAAAAGGCAATTGGCGTTTCTTCGATTGGACCGTCAGTTTGAGCCTTATTTTGAGTTCGGGGGCCAGTATCGGGTATTCGAGCCTGACTTTTTTTGAATTTATAGACATCGAGGGGTTCATGTTCGGAGTCTATAATTTTGGGATGACTGTTTTGTTCCCGGTACTGTTCAACGGTTTACTGGTAGTCTTGGTTTTACGGCAAACAAAAGGTGCTGCCTTGTATCTTTTGTATTTATTGATTCCTCTTTGGTTGAGAGCCTTTGTCTGGAGACCTTTTGTTTCTTCCTATTCAGCAGAAGGTTTCTTTTTTATTGTTGGCCAATGGGTGGATCGGGCTTTGGTGGTGTTGATTTTGGTGAACACGGTCTGGTCTTTGCTAAACTGGTTAAAATTAAGAAGTGGCCTCCCCAAGGCCAACGTTTAAACCTGGAAGAATCTTTTACGAAAGGCTTTCGTAACTTTAAAAAGTTGCGGCTCGGCAACTCTACTGTTACGCCGTTTCTTGGCTTTGCCGATCATGAGCGCCATGGTCTTTGTCGCCCCTTTTGCTTAGAAAAAGATTAACCTCCACAAGTTTTCCTGTTGAGTTCAGCCTAGCTTTCGCTTCGAAGGCTCTGATCTCTTGAAATGGGTGCCTACACCGGCCTAGAGGTTGGTTTGTGGCGGTGTACTGAGGAGGCCCCATGCCGGAATCTCGACGAACCGAAGAAGTCAAAGCGAAGCTCATTCGCTCGATCACCGATGACTTGAAAAAGGAACTGTTTACCCAAGACCCCCGAAAAATCCAAGACCTCTTCAACGGAAACGGCCAAAACACCGGCCGAGTGCTCCGGGACCTGTCTTACAAACTGGAGAAGGTCCATAAGTGACACCTAGACAGCCAGTCGAAATACCCGGACGTTGGGTTTTACTTTGACTTGGAGTTGAGCGAACGAGACCTTTCCCTCACCGAAATCAAGGTCCAAATCACCGGGTGGAAACTCACCGACTACGCCCAGGGATACGACCTAGAGTTCGCCAAGTCTGCCCAGCGAAAAGGGCTCCGGTTTGCTCCCAAAGGCCGGGGAACCCGGGAAGTGAAGGAAGGGGAAAGCCTATGGAAGATCGCCCGTGAGGTCTATGGCCGGGGTTCCTATTGGGGGGAGATTTATCAACAAAACCTCGACCTGATCGGAAAGAACCCGGACTTTATCTTGGCCGGTATCCAGCTGAAAATCCCTGAGTTGCTGGTCCCCGGAGCGTTGATCACCGACCTGAACGAGCCTCGGCCGAACAACCAGAGCCCCGCTCATTTGAAAGCCAAACGACTCAGCTCCCCAACGTTGGAGGTCCAAAACATGGTTTCAGAGTTCCCACTGGCTCCGGTAAAAATTGGCGGCCAAACCTATACCGGAAAGGCGACCTTGACCTGTAAAGTGAAATTCTCTCAATTAGGAGGGGTGAAAAACCCCCAAGCGATCAATTTCGATCTATACAAAGCTAAGCTAACCAGCGCCTTCAGTGAATTTGGATCGAGCCTAAGCTTTTCGCTCGACCCATCGGCCAGGCCGAGCGTGTCAGTCAAATCCCGGCTTTTTTCGGGTCAAGATTGGAACGTTTTTCTAGAAGCCAAGGCCCCTGCGGCTCTTGCAGGCAGTGTAGAAAAATCTGGAATTAAATTCACCTACCAAGGGTTTCGGTTTGAGCTGGATTGTATTTTGGAGATTGAGTTTACGCAGATATTTAGCGACCTGAGGACCCATTTAAAAATACCGACTCTAGATGTGAAAGGGATATTAGTCGTTATCACAGTATTACTCATCTTCTTTCAAATGACTGCAAATTTGGTTGCAGGAGGATCACTTTTAGCGAATGAATTAAATTTTGAAGAGCTGAAAAAGGTGCCAGGACTTTGGGCAAAAGCTCAGCGATCGTTGGGTGATTTTAGGGTGTAATCCAAGAAAACAAAATCCTTGAATTACGGCAGCATTCTGGAATAGTCTAAGCCATATTAATTGATTTGGGTTAAATAACTAGGAAAACGAAATGAAAGGTGCATTAAGTCCGGTATCAAGGCTTGAAAAGTTTGTTTTCAGCTCTTTCTATTATAGTTTGAACCTCAGTGCGGGGGTAGTGTTAATTCAATTGATAGTGGGCTTGGTTTCAGGGGTCGAATATGGCTCACTTGATTATTTGTACAGGATAAAGCTGGTATATATTTTCTACCCATCTTTTGGCATGTGCTTGTGCTTGATTATGATGTTGCGGTCCCGGTGGAATGGGATCGATTATTTTTTTATACCTTTTGGTAGTGTTTTCTATTGTCAAGGGGTAGCCATGATATACGGCTGGAATGCAGCGGCTGCGGTTTCGATCCTTGATTTGGTAGGGGCTGTGGTTAACTTAGTAGTTTACCTGTTATTTGCTGGATTTATATTTTTTACTACGATGGTTCGTCTTCGGCACAGACTCGTCTTTTCAGGCAAAAAAGGGCCTCAGGGTGGTGTGCAGCGCCCGCCGCTAGAAGTGAACCCAGCCGATCTTCGACGGTCCCGTCCCTTTGGTGCCGGTCAAAGGTTCTTGCTACAAATCATACCTATTGGCTTGGCCATTGATTCTATGAGTTTGCTCTGGCAGTCAAGTCCCCGCTGGTTAACCTTGAGGTATGATGATTATTTCGTGAGTTCGATATACATCAATGGTCGTGAGTGTTTCGTTCCTGTGATTTTTAATTTGGTAGCCGTTGCTTTGATTTTAAAAGGCTGGAAAAATGTTTCTCTTTGGTTGCCCTATTTGTTGATTTTTCTTTCCCACAGAGCATTTTTTCCTGCCTGGGAGGAGTGGTTACCGACACCGATCTACATTCTGTGGGCCGACCGAGCTTTGGTGGTGTTGATCTTGGTGAATACCGCCTGGTCTTTTCTAAACTGGTTGAAGTTAAGAGGAGGCCTCCCTAAGGCCAACGTTTAACTTGGGTGCGTATTTTTCCAAGGTCTATTAACTCTTCAAAAAGTTGTGACTCCACAACTCTATTGTTACGGCATTTCCTGGTCTTGCCGTCCACGAATACTTTGGCTTTTTTCGTCCCCCAGTTGTTGGCGACCAGAACCCCGATCACCGACCTGAACGATCACCGACCGAACAACCAGAGCCCCGCTCACTTGAAAGCCAAACGACTCAGCTCCCCAACGTTGGAGGTCCAAAACATGGTTTCAGAGTTCCCACTGGCTCCGGTAAAAATTGGCGGCCAAACCTATACCGGAAAGGCGACCTTGACCTGTAAAGTGAAATTCTCTCAATTAGGAGGGGTGAAAAATCCCCAAGCGATCAATTTCGATCTATACAAAGCTAAGCTAACCAGCGCCTTCAGTGAATTTGGATCGAGCCTAAGCTTTTCGCTCGACCCATCGGCCAGGCCGAGCGTGTCGGTCAAATCCCGGCTTTTTTCGGGTCAAGATTGGAACGTTTTTTTAGAGGCCAAGGCCCCTGCGGCTCTTGCAGGCAGTGTGGAAAAATCTGGAATTAAGTTCACCCACCAAAGGTTCCGGTTTGAGCTGGATTGTATTTTGGAGGTTGAGTTTACGCCGGTCTTTCGCGATACACGGTCAAATTTCGAAGCTCCCTCCCTTGAAATGGGGGGGATATTAGTGGTTATTGTGGTCTTATTAATTTTCGTAAAGATGACAGCAAACCTTTTACTAGGAGGCGCACTCTTAGCGAACGAAATGAATTTTGAAGAACTGAAAAAAGTGCCGGTACTCTGGGTCAAAGTTCAGCGAGAGTTGAATGATTTTAGAGTGTAAACAAATAATATAACTCTTGAAATATAGCCCTGAACTAGACTATGTTTAGGGGTATGTATTTATTAAGTGTAAATGAAGGGATAAGAAAAATGAAAGGCGAATTTAGACCGGTGCCGGGCCTGGAAAAAACGCTCTGGAGATGGTTTTATTTTGGATTGATAGCCTGCTCCGGGGTCGAGCTGATTCAATTGGCGGTGGGGTTGGTCTCAGGGAGAGAATATGGCTCGCTCTATTATTTGTACCGGTTCAAGTTGGTCTATCTTTTCTACCCCTCTTTTGGAATGTGCTTGTGTCTGATAATGATGGCGCGCTCCAATTGGGAAGGGATTGATCGTTTGTTTATACCTTTTGGTAGCGTTTTATATTGCCAAGGGGTTGTTACAATATACAGTTGGCACACAGGTGCGGCGGTTTTAATTTTGGATTTGGTGGGGGCCAGTGTTAACCTGATCGTCTTCTTTCTATTTACAGTGGTGATATTTGTCACTGCTCTGTTCAGTCTCAGGTACCGGGTCACCCAAAAAAAAACCTCCGGCGGTAATAGAGGCGTCCAATCTAAATTGTCCGAAGTCGTTTTCGGCTGCTCCCCAAGTCGCCGTATTCAAGGTGCATGGCCAAGGTTCTTGCCGGAAATTATTTCGGTCGCTTTGATCATGGACTCGATTAGTGTGCTTTGGCAGGCGAGCCCACGCTGGCTGACCTTGAAGTTTGATGATTACTTATTAACCTCAGTCTATATCTATGGCCGTGAGTTTTTTATCCCTGTGATATTGAATACAATTGCCGTTGTGCTGATTTTGAGAGGTTGGAACAATGTTGTTTTTTGGCTGCCCTACCTGTTGATTTTTCTTTCCCACAGAGCATTTTTTCCTGCCTGGGAGGAGTGGTTACCGACACCGATCTACATTCTGTGGGCCGACCGGGCTTTGGTTGTGTTGATCTTGGTGAATACCGTCTGGTCTTTTCTAAACTGGTTGAAGTTAAGAGGAGGTCTCCCTAAGGACAACGTTTAACTTGGGTGCGTATTTTTCCAAGGTCTATTAACTCTTCATAAAGTTGTGACTCCGCAACTCTATTGTTACGGCGTTTCCTGGTCTTGCCGTCCATGAATACCTTGGCTTTTGTCGTCTCTGAACTGTTGGTCCCGGCTGCGCCGATCACCGACCGAACAACCAGAGCCCCGCTCACTTGAAAGCCAAACGACTCAGTTCCCCTGTTTTGGAGGTCCAAAACATGGTTTCAGAGTTCCCACTGGCTCCGGTCAAAATTGGCGGCCAAACCTATACCGGAAAGGCGACCTTGACCTGTAAAGTGAAATTCTCTCAATTGGGAGGGGTGAAAAAGCCCCAAGCGATCAATTTCGATCTATACAAAGCTAAGCTAACCAGCGCCTTCAGTGAATTTGGATCGAGCCTAAGCTTTTCGCTCGACCCATCAGCCAGGCCGAGCGTGTCAGTCAAATCCCGGCTTTTTTCGGGTCAAGATTGGAACGTTTTTTTTGAGGCCAAGGCCCCTGCGGCTCTTGCAGGCAGTGTAGAAAAATCTGGAATTAAATTGACCCACCAAGGGTTTCGGTTTGAGCTGGATTGTATTTTGGAGGTTGAGTTTACGCCGGTACTAGATAGAAGAAAAGCGTATTTTGAATTTTCCGCACTACAGCGAGAGATATTGCTTGAGGTTGTGGGGGGGGATGCTAGTCATACTTGCTGCAATTTTTGCAACACTGGTAGGCAGTCCGGCTGTGGCGAATGAATTGAACTTTGAAGAACTAAAAAAAGTGCCGGGCCTGTGGGCAAAAGCTCAGCGGGAGATAGATAGTTTTAAAGTGTAAGCAAAGAATAAAACTCTTGAATTATAGCAGCGATCTAGACTAGGTTTAGCTGTATGAAATGATTAAGTGTCAACGAATGGATAAGAAAAATGAAAGTTGGATTGAGGTCGATGTCGGACTTTACCAAGCTGTTACAATACGCGTCCTTTTATGGATTTGTAGCCAGCGCAGGGGTTGTGCTCGCCAACTTGCTTGTATCCATGGCGATGGAGTTGCCATATTGGCCACTCGACTGGTGGTATAGGAATATCGTTTTTTATTCTTTTTATACTTCCTTTGGAATGTGGTTGTGTTTATTGGTGATGATGCATCACAAATGGCCTGGGTTTACTCATTTGTTAATGCCCTTTGGCTGGGTTGCTTGTTACCGGGTTCTCATGCCCTTAGACGCTTGGTTGTCCGGAGCAGCGGTATCGCCATTCGATTTAGGAGAGGCTTTGGCTATTTTGACAGCCTATCTACTTATAATTGCGTTCCTTTATTCCTCTATTATTTCTGAAATTTCAAATCGGTTAATTCGTTTTGTGAGTTCGAAGGAAAGCGAATCAACCGGAGACCAAAGTAAATGGATCAGGGCATCAAGCCTCCAAGGGTGTCCTTCCCTTACAGGCGGGAAAGGTCTGATACTGAGAACCATTGCGGTCTGTCTGATCATTGATTCAGCGGCGATGATGTGGCAATCCAGCTCAAAATGGCTGAGCCTGAGGTTTGATGTTTATCTATTGAGAGCAGGCAATTTTTATGGCCCCGAATTTTTTATACCTGTGTTTTTTAATTTGTTGGCTGTGGTTTTGATCTTTCGAGGCTGGAAAAATGTTTTTTTTTGGCTGCCCTACTTATTGATTTTTCTTACCTTCCGGGCTTTTAACCCCCCTTGGGAAGGCTGGCTACCGACACCGGTTTACATCCTTTGGGTCGACCGGGCTTTGGTGGTGTTGATCTTGGTGAATACCCTTTGGACTTTCTCCAACTGGCTGAATACAAGGAAGGGTATACCCCCAGCTAACGTTTAAACTGTATGAGTGTTTTCCCAAGCTCTATTATCTCTTCATAAAGTTGTGACTCCGCAACTCTATTGTTACGGCGTTTCCTGGTCTTGCCGCCCACGAATACCTTGGCTTTTTTCGTCCCCCAGTTGCTGGTCCCTGCTGCGCCGATCACCGACCTGAACGAGCCCCGACCGAACAACCAGAGCCCCGCTCACTTGAAAGCCAAACGACTCAGTTCCCCTGTTTTGGAGGTCCAAAACATGGTTTCAGAGTTCCCACTGGCTCCGGTCAAAATTGGCGGCCAAACCTATACCGGAAAGGCGACCTTGACCTGTAAAGTGAAATTCTCTCAATTGGGAGGGGTGAAAAAGCCCCAAGCGATCAATTTCGATCTATACAAAGCTAAGCTAACCAGCGCCTTCAGTGAATTTGGATCGAGCCTAAGCTTTTCGCTCGACCCATCGGCCAGGCCGAGCGTGTCAGTCAAATCCCGGCTTTTTTCGGGTCAAGATTGGAACGTTTTTTTAGAGGCCAAGGCCCCTGCGGCTCTTGCAGGCAGTGTAGAAAAATCTGGAATTAAATTCACCTACCAAGGGTTTCGGTTTGAGCTGGATTGTATTTTGGAGGTTGAGTTTAAGCCGGTACCAAAAGACTTGAATCTTCCGTTTCACTTTCCTATTCTAGAAATTCGTGGATTGTTGATCGTTATCACAATATTACTTATCTTTATTAAAGTGACGGCTAACTTGGCCGTAGGAGGCTCGCTTTTAGCGAATGAATTGAATTTTGATGAATTAAAGAAAGTACCGTTCCTCTGGGCTAAAGTTCAGAGAGAATTAATTAATTTTAGAGTGTAACCCCAGAAAACATAACTCTTGAATTATAGTAGCTTTATGCAATAGTCTCAACTCTATAGGATGAATTAGATTAAATGACTAAGGAAGCGACAATGAAAGGTAGATTGCGGCCGATGACGGGCTTCGAAAGTGTTTTATGGAACTGCATCTATTATAGCTTAATGGTCAGCTTGGGGATTGTACTGATTCAACTAGTGGTTCCCTTGTTAAGGGAGTTTCAAAGCCGTCCGTTGTACGATTTGTATCGATGGTACTTTATTTTCGTTTTTTACTCTTCTTTCGGTATTCGGTTGTGTTTCCTGGTGATGATCTACCATAGGTGGCGGGGGGTTGAATTTTTGTTACCAGTCTTTGGCTGGGTGATAATAGACCCAGTACCTGATCCTATTATTAGCTGGGCTCGTGGGGATGCGGTTTCGAGCTTAGACTTGACCGGGGCTTTGGTTAGTTTGCTGATTTACTTAATTTTTTTGTTCTATATTGCCGTGTCAATCGTGTTTGACTTGCGGTTTTCATTGAACACATCATCCGGCGATAGAGCAAACAAAAGTGCGGAGAGCGAACAGGTCGCTTCCAGAGGTTCCCGTAGAATACGAACGTTTGCCCACGGACAAGGAATTCTGCTGAACGTAATTTCCTTTGGGCTGGTCATTGATTCAGTGAGCCTACTGTGGCAAAACAGTCACCGTTGGCAAACTATGAGGTTGGACAGGTCCTTATTATCTGACGGTTACTTCTACGGTCACGAATTTTTTATACCGGTGTTTTTCAATCTATTGGCCGTTGTATTGATTTTTCGGGGCTGGCCAAAGAGCTCCTTCTGGTTACCTTACTTGTTGATTTTCCTTTCGTACCGAGCTTTTAACCCCCCTTGGGAGGGCTGGCTACCGACCCCTCTCTACGTTGTTTGGGTCGACCGAGCTTTGGTGGTGTTGATCATGGTGAACACCCTGTGGACCTTCTTAAACTGGCTGAACACAAGAAGGGTTGTATTGGGAGCCAGTTCGTAGCCTTAAGTGCGCTTGACCCCGTTTACGGGGACTTTCCTAAAAAACGGAGCAGTAACAGTGCCGAATCTAATGAGCCGGGTTGGCCTGGGCGTTGTCTTCGGTGTCGAAGACACGGCGGGCGGTCACCGAGTTCAGGCTGTTGAGCCGGTTCAGTACCTTGACCAGTTGGTCTAAGTTGGCGACCTGACAAGTCACCTCTTGGGTGGATTTGTTTTCTAAGAGTCGGTGGCGGCACTCTAGCAGCAAAATTTTTGCAGACGCAAAGATCTTCATGATCTGGAGGTGGGTTTTGATGTCCTGGTCGAAGTGGAGTAGCAACTGCACTGTTTTTCGAGACTCGGGGTTTAAAGGCCATTGGGCCTCGACCATGCGCTTTGGGTCGATCGCTTTGAGGTTGTGGCAGTCTACTTGATGGATCGCTACTTCTCCTCCTTGGCTCGTGATCCCCACGATGTCGTCGCCACGAAGGGGGTTGCAGCACTTGGCCAGCCGAGAGCGGTGCCCTTCGGCGCCGGGGATGACAACCAAATCGGGTTTGCGGGGAAGCCGAAGGCCGATGACTTTGCTTTTGCGCTTCGCTCCCAAGACCGAGTTGTTGGCCAAAAATAACTTCAATTCGTTCATGCTGGCGTGCCCAAAGCCTAACTCGCTCCAAAAGACCTCCTTTTGGTCGTACCCTTGTTTGGAGAGAAACTGTTGAAACTGGGTGGACTGCAAAAACCCCTCGGGGTCTTCAAACTGACTGATTTGTTCCTCAAAAATCTCTTGCCCTAGTTTGCCCGCTTCGGCGTGATCCTTTTGGCGAAGTTGTTGCCGGATTCGGCTCAAGGCCCGAGTGGTTCGGGCAAAAGACAGCCAACTTTGCTGCACTTGGCTTGTGTCGTCCGTTAGAATATATACTTGGTCCCCATGTTTTAAATGGTGTTCCAGTGGTTTGAGCTCCCTTTCAATTCGGGCGCCAGTGCAGCGGTCTCCGAGTTCGGAGTGGATGGCGTAAGCAAAGTCAAGGACCGTTGAACCAAAAGGAAGCTTGATGATCTTTCCCTTGGGGCTGTATGCATACACTAAGTCGGAGTAGAGCTCTCGGGTGAAGATTTCCAGTGATTCTTTGGGGTTCGCCGCGATCCCCAAACTATTGGAAAGGTCTTTGAGCCAAAAAAGGCGGTCTGTGGTGCTCGAAGGTCGTTGGGGTAAATTGGCTTTATAGTACCAATGGGCTGCCACCCCGAATTCGGCGACCTGGTGCATCTCATCGGTACGGATTTGGACTTCGAAGCCAACTCCCTCATCGTTTAGAACAGTTGTGTGCAAGGATTGGTATTCGTTGGCTTTAGAATAGGTGATATAGTCTTTGAATCTCCCAGGGACTAAAGAAAATCGGTCGTGTACGAAATCCAACGCATGGTAGGTGTCGTCCTTTTCGGGGACAATCACCCGAAAACCCAAGAGGTCGTGGATGTCTTGGTAATGGATATTGTATTTGAGCGACTTTAAATAAATCGAGTAACAGTGTTTAATTCGCTGATAGATTTCCACTTCCAGTCCCTTGGCAGCAAAAATGCCGAGTAAGGTCTCACGGGTTTCGGTGAGGAATTGCTGGTGGAAGTCAGCCTGAGAAAGCAGCCAATCTTTAATACGAGCAAATTCTTTTGGGTAGAGCAGGGAAAAACTGAGGTCTTCTATCTCGATTTTGATGTGGTTGAGCCCGAGGCGCTCCGCGAGCGGGGCAAAAACTTCGAGGGTTTCAGAAGCAAAGCTTTGTGATTTTAATTTACTAAAAGACTCCCAGTGCCGCAACCGCACGAGCCGGACAGCGAGTTTTACAAAAATGATCCGTGGGTCTCGGGTCGCTGCGTTGATCAACTGCTGCATCGCCTCAGCGACTTCTTCTTTGGTTTCTCGTTCCGAAACCGAGTTGGGCAATTGATCGAGGGCGTAGACGATTTTTGCGGTGTTCTCACCGATCATCCCCGAGAGTTCTGAGAGCTTAACCCGGTTTTCCCTGATCGTTGAAAACAACATGCCCGAGACAATGGACTCAATGTCTAACCGTAAGGTGGCCAGGACATGGGCAACTTCGAGATGAACATTGATGTTCGCCTCACCGGAAACCGTGGGGGTGGCCAGCAGCCGGGCGGTCAGGATATAAGCTTTTTGTAGCGGGCTGACGTCGGCGTCTGGGTTGTAGGATTTAAACTCGGAGATGATCTGTGCGAGTCGTATCATCCTATCCTTAGGCGAGTTTTTTTTTTAGATCATTCAAGGCCTCAAGGGCCAACGTGTCTTCTGGGTCGATCATCAAGCCCTCGGTGAGGGATTGGATCGATTGACTGCGTAGCGCCTCAGGGTCAACAGATTGCTCGATCAGTAACATCAAAAAGACCTGAGTCGCATGGTCAAGGTCGTCGTTTAAAACCACCTGATCATACCGGTCCTGGAAGGTGAGTTCGTGTTCGGCGTTGTTGATTCGGGTGTTGAGGCTTGCTTCGGTTTCGGTCCCTCGGCCAACCAGTCGGTTGCGAAGTTCCTCAAGGCTCGGCGGGCTGATGAACAGGTAGGTGGCTTCAAAGTCCGGTAGCTTTTGTAGCTGAACCGCTCCTTGGACGTCGATGTCCAAAATGACGCTTTTTCCTTTTCCCTGGAGCTCTTCGATCCGGTGTTTTGAGGTGCCATAATAGTTTTTGTACACTTCGGCCCATTCGACAAATTCGCCGCAGGCAATGGAGTGCAGAAAATCTTCAGCATGAGTGAAGTGGTAGTCCACCCCTTCCATCTCGTTTTGTCGTGGTAATCTTGTGGTCGTGGAGACTGATAGCTCCAAGAAGGGCAGGCTGGACAGCGCCCTTTTGACCAGCGACGTCTTGCCAGAGCCGCTGGGTGCTGAAATCACAAAAAGGGCCGGTTTGACCAATCCCATGAGCTTTGGGGGCTATCGATTAAACCGCAACCACCTCAATAGGGTAGTTCAGCGAAATTTGAAGGGTGCTTTGGATAAACTTCAAGGTACCGGTGGTTGAGCTAGCACAGCCCGAGCAGGCACCTTGGTAATTGATGTAGACCTTAGGCACTTCAATTTTGTTGATCACCATTCCACCGCCGTCAGAGGCGAGGGCCGGGCGAACTTTGAGGTCCAAAATCTCTTCAATTTTACCAGCCCATTCTACTTCAGGCAGGTCGCTTAAAAAGACTTCGCTAGGGTCGGCTCGAAGCGCTGCAACCAGGGCTTCGTAGCCTCCGTCAACGTAGGAGATCTCGTCAAATCCGTTGTCCCGAAGCATTCTGATCGCCTGTTGGGAACCCTCGTTAGAGTCACCATAGACCACCAAGGGGGCAAAGGGAGGAAGTTGCATCAAGTTGTCTTCCAAAAACTCAGCCGGAAGATTATTGGCGCCTGCCAATCGTTCTTTCGTGTACTCTTCTGAACCACGCAGATCGATGATGATCGGCGGTGGTGTTGAGCGCCGCATTTCTAAGCATTCGCCTGCGGTGATCTCAAAATCAGAGGGTTCAAACTCGTTTTTGTTAACAAACTTCATGGTTCCTTTGGAGGTAATCGTCGTTATACAGTTGCTTTTCCAGAGCGGATGCAGCTGGTGCAAACTGTTAACTTTTGACTGTTACCATTACTTTTTGGTACCCGAACGGTCTGTAAGTTGGGTAACCAACGTTTTCTAGTCTTGTTGTGGGCGTGGCTAACGTTGTTCCCGGTCATGGGGCCTTTTCCACAAATATCGCACTGAGCCATCAGGTAACCTTAAAAATGTTTTATAAACTCTAACTTGAATCCCGATTTATAGCCTATCCGATCCGTTGAAGCAACCGATTTTCTGACAAAATGACAGGGATTCCACAAAAACGACCATTTTGCTGGATTGAAGTCGATTGATCAAGTCTTTTCTAGCAGGTATCAAGAGACCTGGTTCGTCCAGGGAGGCTGATTCCTGGGGTAGGGCAAGGGCTTTTCTTAGGATGGGTTCGTGAAGAGGGGACAGCCTGTTCTTTTTCATTGGTTGGTAACCTGCTCCACCGCCTGTGAGAGCAAAACAACAGCGAATCCGTAGATTCGGTAACCTGAAACCTAAAGCAATATGGAGAGTTTTTTTTGGGGGGAACCCCGTGAGTTTTAGCCTTCATAAAACACCGGTTCTTCATCTGCTGAGGGGGCGTTGAAATCCGCATGTTTTATGAAGGATCGGATTCGGACGGGCCAAGTTGGGGCTGAGGGGGGGCGCTTTAACCTAACCCGTCCGAAACTGGTTCAGCTTGACTTTGGATGACCCAAAAAGCTGAAAATTTGCTAACCCTAGGAAAAAATTTTTTCTGTTTTTCTAAGGTGTATGCCTTAAGGTAAGCTCTGGTATATTTCTTGGCAAGCTTTTTTTTATAATTTTCTATTAAGTGCATGGATTCGTGGTGCTGTCGTCCTCGAAAACCCTTATTTTGTGGTACCTTAACCTAGGACTATGCCCTAGATTTTTTTTTACGGTTCCCTGTTTTCCCCTTCTTGCCAAATAGGGGACCAGGGGGCAGGGTAAGGCAGAGGTCTCTATGAAATTTACGTCTCAACATATCTTATCATCGCTCGTCCAGATCGGACTGGTTGCTGCTCCCTTGTTGGCCCTTCTCTGGCCGGAGTCCCTTGAGCCGCAAGTGGCTACCCGTCTGCTGCCCGCAGTGTTGCATACCCTGACTTTAGGGGTATTCGTTCCCCTTCTTATCTTACGTCTTTCCCAAGAAAATATCGGCTGGCCTCGACTGTCAATAATCATTGCTGTGTTGTTGGCCTTGGGGTTATCTGGGTTTCTGGTGGGCTTGTTGTCTGGAAACCGTTGGTTCTACTACCTCGGGGGGCATTACGCTGCGCCGGGGGCCTTGTATCTGCTAAGCGCTCAAGCGGCGAAAGGCGCTTGGACGCACCGAAAGTCTAAAGGATTACATCAGTTGGGTTGGGTCGTCTTGGGGTTGTTCGTTGCGGTGAACCTCGGGGGAATGTTGGTCTTAGACCGGTTTTACGGCGGGAAATATGGGTTTTATGCGCCCCAATCGATCTTGGCTCATGGATTAGGAGCCCTGTTGTTGTTTCTGATTCCTTTTGTTGGGTTCCAAGTTCGCCTGGAAAAGAGGGTGGTGCTGATGGTTGGACTCGGGGCGGTGGCTTACACCGGGTATTTGGTTGGCTGGTTGGCTGACTTGCCGGGATCCTACAAATTGGCCGGGTTATGCGCCGGGTTGATGGTGCTGTGGATTGCTTTTGAGGTGAAAACCCTGCTCCAGGGTAGTGCTCTTTGGCTCGGTTGGTTGCTGGCTGCGGTTTTGATTGTCCTCCTCCCTTTTGAAATGGTCGATCAATTGGACGTTGCTCGGCAGTTTCTTGGTGTAGGGCTATATTTGTTTTTTGGTTTGGTCGCTCCCTTGTTAGTGAATCAATCAAACCGCTTCAGAACCCTGGGTTCAAACCATCGATTTGAGCAGGCGGCGATGGGCTTGGGTGGGCTGGTCGCCTGTCTGGGCGCTTGGGGGAAGTTTTTGGGCCTGGGGATGGCGCTGTATGCAGGGCTATGGTTGTGGAGGTTTTCCTTGGGGGAACCCAAGGAAACCTCAACCTTATAATCTACTCGGAAAGCTCTTCGAAGACTCGAAGCACTTCGGGGAGCAACTGCTTTTTTCGAGAAAGCACATTGGGTAAATCAAAGGCCTGAGTCCGCAGCTTGCTGTAGGAAGTGTGTTTTGCGAAGCCATTGTGCTCGGTGGTCAATAACACACTTGTTTCCTTGATGATGTCGGTGACCAACAACATGGTGAGCGTCAACTCTCGGCCTGAGCGGACTTCTTCAAGCCCCGCAAGAAGCTTCTCTTCCACTTCTGGCAGATCTTCTAAGGTGACCACTTCAACCTGTCCGATACCAAACTGTACCCCAAAATCTTGGAAGACCTTGAAATCGGTGTTGATGACGTCCAAAGGCTCTCGGCTCTTCATGCTGTCGGTTGCGCTGAAAAGCTCGATCCCTAGGGCCTGGTAGTCTTGGCCTGCTATCGTTGAAAGTTCGTCGATCGCTTGCTTGTCCGCAGGGGTCGCCGTCGGTGATTTCAAAATCACCGTGTCGGTCAAAACACCGCAGAGTAACAAAGAAGCGACTTCTTTGCTGAGCGGTTCACCGCTGATTTTATACTGCTGGTAGACCAAGGTGCAAGTACTGCCCACGGGCTTAGCAAAAAAATGAACCGGATTTTTGGTTCGGATCGTCCCCAGTCGGTGATGGTCGATGATCTCTAAAATCTCTGCTCCTTCGGCGCCGTCGACCGCTTGGACCATTTCATTGTGGTCCATTAAGATCAGTTTACGAGGTTCCTTTTTAACCAGGTCCCCTTTAGATAAAACACCGGTGAGCTTTCCGGGCTCATCGACAACGGGTAGGCTCAACCATTCGCCGGAGTCCATCAAGTCTTTCGCTTCGTCTAGGTATTGTTCTTTTAAAACACTCGGCGTTTGGCTCATCACAGCTTTGGCCGGGACAGACAAGGCCACCTTGCGCAAAGTGTCGGCGGTGTCGTCTTCAGAAACAAACACCCAACCTTGATAGCCGTTGAGGTGATCTGCCAAGTCTTCGGCGTCTGCGCCGGTGAGGATCAAGACAGGAATATCCCGTTTGATTGCCTCTTGAACCAAGTCAGGCCGATTACCCACCACAAAAACAGACTGCTCAGCAACCATTTCATCAAGCCGTTGATTAAACCGCTCTGAAGACATGGCACCGGCAATGACGGTTCCGGTGAACTCTTCTTTGGTTCCCGTCTGGACACAGTGGCCTTTCAGGACAGCGTCGAGGTTGTTTGGTCGAATGAGATATTCTGGCCGTTCCTCGCCAGTTCCTTGTAAGAAAAAATGAGTCAAGTCTAGCAGGTTGATCATCCCGATCAAGTGGTCTTGGTCGTCAACCACCGGGGTGGAGCGGACTTTAAAGGCTTCGGAGTTTTTTAATACCTGCATCAACGGTGTATTGGCCGTCACACGGTGCCCCGGGGACTCCATCAAATCTTCGACCTTTGGGTACACGTCCTTAACAAATTTCGGGGGGGTGATCTCAAATTTATCGAAGATGTAACGGGTCTGCTTGTTTAAATTCCCGCATCTTGCTGCGGTGTACCCTTGGCTTGATTCAAGGGTGCGCTTTAAGGCCGCATAGGCAAATGCGGAACAGACAGAATCGGTGTCGGGATTCTTGTGGCCAATAACCAGGACTTCATTCATAGGAATATCAAATTGAAATAAGGGTTCCTTTTCCAAAGGGAAAGTGGGATTGTTAAAGATTTTATTCATTCCAGCAACCCCACATTTTACTGGGATAGATATATAAGTACCAAAGTTCCCCTGGAATCTCAGAGGGGAGCTGTCGCAAGTAAAGGCGGGTGGCCGATGATTTATCGGGTATTCAAATCGAGGGCGCGGCTCGTCTGGCTAGAACCCAGACTGTTGGGATTTTCTGAGGGAGGGGAAACCCAGCCCGGTTGGGCTGGGGAATCGGTTTACTTGCTAGGAACGTTAATATGCTTAGGAATGTACATTCCGCCATGAGCGGAAATGTGACATGACTCGCAGTTCGCCAACGAACGAACCGATTTTCGAGCAATCACGTTGGCCGCGATTCCTTTGTGCTTTTCTTTGATGTACGGGATATCCATGATTCGGATTGGCGCATCATTGGGCCCTAAAGTCTTCATCACCATTTTAGATCGGGCCGCTTTTGAACGATCCGCTGCGTTTTTCATGACGTAGCGTTTCAGGATTTTAACCCGAGTTTTCGATAGCTCGATTTCTTCGCCGAAGTGGTCGTTTAGGCCGGCGATAAGTTTTTTCCAAGAACGTTTCGGTAGCCATTCTGGTTGGTACGCTAAGTGGCAAGAGCCACACTCGTCTAAGTAGACGACGTTATTCACCCGCTTAAGCTTTGGCATCAATTCCGGTAAAGTGCGCAAGTGGCAAAGGCCGCAAGGTAAGGCACTTTGAGAGTGGCTCGGCTTGTGAGCAACCAAACGGTCATTGGCAAAGACGCTCATAGGCAAGCTCATGAGAAGGACGATTAAAAAAAGCTTCATTCGAGTGGTATTCATAGGGTCCTCTTTTCTGTTGGCTCCCCCTTTGTTGGGGGAGGGTTGCGGCCCAAGGTGCTATGGTATTGGGTCCGGGATCTTGATATGGAGTTTTTCAAAGGAGCCATACGCAGCATACTGATGGCAGGCCTTACAGTTGATCTTATTTCCGATCGGTTTCTCCTTAAACCGTTGGGGATCAATATCCCCATGTCGGTATTTCCAATAGTCCAGCTCTACAATTTGCTGAGGCGTATCAGAAGGGCCGATGTCACGAGTCAGGTGATAGGCCCACGAGGTCTGCGACTTCTCCGCAGAATGCTCCTCAAGGTAAATTCCTATTTCTTCGACGTCTTCAGGCTCTAAGGAGGCGTCGTCGCCAAAGTGGTCTTCTAGCTCGGTCATCATTTTTGCCCAACTCCTTGCCGGTAGTGTGTTCGGAGGGAAGGCAAAATGACAGGAGCCACATTCTTCTTCGTATTCTTCAAACTCTGGAGTCTCGATTTTTGCTAACCCAGCTTTTGTTTCCTTGGCCTCGAAATTTAGCGGCCACAAGACAGCAAACCCTAAGGTCAACAAAAAACAGACCGCAACGTATCCCTTGGCCCATCCAGAGGTTACAAGTTCCTTGTCTGGCGGAGCCTGGTAATCATAGGGAGCGTCCTTCACTCCGGTGATCATCGCAGCGACCAGATTTTCCTTATGCAAATAAGAGTCGGTCAATGCCCCGCAAATATGCAGGCCAATAAAGCCGAGTATGGTATAGGCAACCCACCGGTGGACCTCCGCCATATCTGAGCCGAATTCAACGGTCAAAGAATGGGCTAATAGCCCAATTTTTTCTTGGCCTCCGAGCACCAAAATTCCTGAAATGCTCGCAACGCCCGTTCCAATGACGAGAAACCCAAAGACCCAAGACCCAAGAGGGTTATGGCCAACCACCTTAGGTGGCTTCAACCGGCTGAGCGCTTTTGCGTAGGCGAATACCGCCTTTGGGCCCTTTAAAAAGGTATGGTACCGGGCGTAATGACTGCCAACAAACCCATAACCGAGCCGGAAAATAACTAAGCCTAAGGCAACCTCACCTAAATAGATGTGTAAGGTGAGCGCCCCCGGTTCGGTGCTGGTGATAAATGCCCCAGCGACAGCGACGGCAAGAAGCCAATGGAAAAACCGAGTCGGTTGGTCCCAAACTTTATGTTTCATTGTACCTCAAACAAATCCTAGGCACCTCACTTCTCGTCAGCAGGGATAATATGAACATCAAACTAGACGATTGCTAAGGTCTTGGCCAGAGAAAAAAATTAAAAAAAACAGCGTGTAAGAGCCTTATACCTGATCAGAATTTCAACTTATACATCTGCCTAAAAGTTGGAATCTTGATCTAAAATTCAACTTCAAACGGACCGGTAGAGTTAACCGTTTGAGTTCAAAGTTTTTTGGAGTCAATCTGGACACAATGTTTCAGGGTTCCAAGGATTGAGAAAGTTGTCGTTTTAAGGATTCGGGCATTTGTTCCAACAAAGACAAGGCTGTTTGAACCAGCTCCTCAGAGTCTTGCTGGTTGATCTGGTCAGCGGTGATCTTTGACTCACTCACCCCCCAAACCAGCGCTTGTTCGATTAAGGATCGAGATGAGTTGTTGTCAACGTTCGGGGGCGCAGGTCGGTTGGGAGATTCAGGCACGACGGTGTCGGTGCGCCCTGTTTCAATCCGCTGGACTCCTTTGATCAGGTGGATCGCCTGTAACCGAGCCTCGATCTCTGTGGGAGAGAGGCTGGGGTCAAATATAACTTTGCAATGATACTGGTTGTCCATGTTTAAACCGACGAGAAAACTCAAGAATGAACGATGCCCCAAATTCTGGCAACCGATTTTAAAAGGCATTCTACAGGGGATCGCAGTCTTCTAGGCCAAGATTTTGCAAGTCTCCTGGGAGATATATCAAAGGTGTTTAGATGAAAAAGTTTAGCTTATTAATCGGTCTCTTTTTTCTTTGGGTCCCTGTAGCCTCAGCGTGGGACCTGGAGGTCGGAGTACAGCGGAGCAAACCACAGTTGGGCTACCACAGCCAAACCTACACCGGCGGGTCGACAGATTTGACCTTTGTTCCCAACGGGGAATCGACAATTTTCGGTCAATCAGCGGTGATTGGGGTTGGGGTGGACCAGTGGCTTGTTGAAGTTGAACAGGCAAGGTACGAGGCAAACACCATGTTTTTTGATGCCCAAGGGTTGGCGGTCGCCTTGAACCCGAGCTTTCAAGAAGATCGGTATGGAGTCTTCTTTCGTCAGGAACGCGAATTAGCTGGGTTTTTCATCGGTGCTGGGATGGAAAATTACCTGGAACAGTTCAGCTACTTAGGCGAGGTGTATCAAAACAAAGGTCAATCCTTATATTATAAGGGAGGACTGACCTTGATTTTTGGGGCCCTGAGGGTCCGGGCGGATCAAATATTTTCAAAAATCGGCGAACATAATCTAAAGACCAGCAGTATCGGGTTGATGATCCAGTTTTAAAGGCCGTCGAATATCCTCTGATTCTTAAAACAGGGGTTTGTCCCGAGCTGTCGGGTTTTGACTGACCGAGGGCTGCGCCTTCGTCAGGACATAACTAAAAGATTTGGTGAAATGTTTTTGGCCCGCTGTGTCGAACCAGACGGTTTCAACCATATTTTCTGTTTCAGTTTTTACTCGGTTGACCGTCATCGCCGGGCCACCAGATTTGAGCCGCACGACATCGCCTAATTCAAATTTGAGTTCCATTGTTCCTCAGGGTTGGGTGTTTTAGTCGAGTATTGCCGGTTTTTAGCTAGCGGTAAAGGTTTTTTAAAATTGCCCCTGGGAGCTAAGCAACTGTTTCAATGAGGTTGAACCGTCGAAGGGCCAGGGGTCTAATCGGAGGGCTTGCCTCGAAAGAAGGGGCCAAACTGGTCAGAACCAATAAAATTTTCCTGCCCCCAAGGCTTGGGACCGCCGGATTTTCTCTAGCCCAAATTGTTTGGCTTGGCTGATGGCCTCTATCCAAGAACTCCCTTGTAGCTTATAGCCCAAAATCGCTGAGGAAAGCAGGCACCCGGTTCCATGAGGGTCAACACCTTGGACCCGTTCCCCTCTAAATTCAAATTCCCCTTCGATGCCCACATAGGTATCCACCGGTTCTCCGCTCAAATGCCCGCCTTTAATTAAAACTGCGGGAACTTTAAGCTGTTCCACAAAGAAACGGGCCGCTTGCTGAACCCCAGCAAGGTTCCCAACAGGGATGCCGGTTAAAGCTTGGGCCTCCGGGAGGTTTGGGGTGAGCAGATCGACTTGAGGTAAAAGGGTTCCTCGTAGGTAATCAAGAGAGGTCGGTTCGAGAAGGGACGCACCACTGGACGAAACCAGAACCGGGTCCATCACCTTGGGGCCTTGTTGTTCGCCAAGAATTGCGCTGACGACCTTGGCTTGATCCCTCCCACCGAGCATCCCTATTTTCACTCCCGAGAAGGAGAAGTCTTCCTTGAGGCTTTCATATTGCTTGAGGATCAGCTCTGGTTCAACGGGTTCAACTTGGGCTACCCCCTGGGAGTTTTGCGCTGTCAGCGCAGTGCAAAGACCCATCCCTCGGAGGCCAAGTTGTTCGAGAACTCGGATGTCGGCTAGCAAACCGGCGCCACCGCTAGGGTCGTATCCGGCGCAACAAAGGGCGGTTTGAGTCGGTTGTGGGTGCATGGTCCGTTCGGTAGCGGTGATGCCAGTTCAGTGTCACAGGTGTAAAGGGTTTTACCGCCCTTATGGCTCTGCTTGTTGACGGCGGGATCAAGAGTTCATAGCATAGCTAAATCAACTCAACAGCTAGCTGAAATGGTACGTTTTGGCAATTCAGCGTTGTGAGTCATCGACAGGAATCCTATGCGTAAATATCGAGTCCCTTTACCTCCGCCGCCTTCCAAACCCTATAAAATGACTTTGATGCCTTCGGGCAAGGTCTTTGAGGTCGATCCGGCGAAATTGCCCTACACTCGCCATGGGCTGCCCGGTTCTGTGTTGGATGTCGTTTCATTAGAGAATGACGAATTGATAGAACACACCTGCGGTGGTGTCCAAGCTTGCTCTACATGCCATGTCTATGTTGAGACCGGTGCCGACCAGTGTAACGAGGCGAGCGAGCGAGAAGAAGACTATCTCGAGCAAGCTCGTGGAGTGAAATTGAACAGCCGACTGGCTTGCTGCTGTGTCCCCGATGGCTCGGTTGACGTGGTGGTCCAAGTCCCGGCCTGGAATAAAAACGAAGTCAAAGAAAACGGTTAAAAGTAAACATTTGGCAATATAGCAGATGATTCAGCCGCTTTCTTCCCGTAGTAATAGTTCCTTTTCGTTATTTTTCTCTGAAAAAGGGCGATGGAATCAGTCGGACTGAATGCCTTAACAGCCGACCAGCTGCGGGTTTTGTGGGCAAGGCCTCGATTGGCGGTTGTAATTCCGCTGATTTTGTAGGTGCATTTGTTGGTTTTGGAATTGATTTAATTGCATTTGGTTTAGTTGTTGCTCATGCATATACATTTGTAACTGTTGATCAGTCATCGCTCTTCTTACTTCAGTTTTATTTTTATTTGTATTTAAGCATTGGATTGAGTCAGCCGACAAAACTTGGAATTTCATGCAATTACTATCACCTGTTAAATAATACCTTCCATTTATAAATTGAGGCGATGCAACGCAGCCGCTTAAAAGGAGCGGGATTAGCAAAGATAAAGAAATGTATTTGTTCATTTCGGAACTCTGATTTAATAATATTGATAACCAGTTGTTTTTAAAATTTTTTAAATTGGCACAGTATCCTGTCCTAATCATCACGGCCTGGAATAAAAACGAAGTCAAAGAAAAGGGTTAGCTGTTTTCAGACTCCTCATCATCTGGAGAGGACTGGCTGGCTTCGTCCCAAAAACTAGCCTTGCTGGTTGCGTCTAGGTCTTCAGTTTTCCAGTCCTCTAAAGGTGGCTCATCTTTTAGGTTCAGATCCAACGGAGCAGCCATCAAGGTCTCTTCTAACATCCCTGGCATGTTGTCCAAAGACAAGCTACTTTGGTAATCTTCGTTGCCTGGAGTGTGGGGGGTGTTTTTTTCTCCCTGATCCGCTTGGCTCGGCTCTTTGACTAAGAAAACTTCTTCTAAAACCCTGAGACTGCTGCTACGCAAGTTTTCGTGTTGGGTTTGTTGAAGCGCTATGTTGGCCTGCTCTAGGGTCGATTGGGTGACTAAAGCTTCGGCGGGGCCGGCGCAAGAACAGAGATACTCTGCCGCAGAGGCAGCCTCACCAATGACGGTGTAACTCCCTGACTTTGGACCTAAGGTCCCTGCTAAACCAGAAGCGGCATGAAGCCCCAAGCCATACTGCAATTGGGATTGTCCTAAAACCTTACGTTGGTGGTTGTCGTCGGTCCAAGTTTTGGACAGCTTGAGTGCCGCCCGAAGGGAGTTGTTGATACCGTTGGAACCCTCAAATAACGTGTAGACTTTGTTCCCCAAAACCTTAATGACCTGACCACCATTTTCAGAGATCACCGCTTCAAGGCCACTGAGGTAACCTTGAACCAGTTTTGCGGTATGGTCCGGTTTTTCGCTGTTGATCCACTCCTGCATTTCAGGAATTCGAGTGCAAAGGCAGGTGAGGTTCGCTTTGCGTAAGCTGATTTCGCCGCCTTTTGTCCGCTCTTGGGCCGCAGGTTTACGTGGACTATGACTGCTTTGCTGAAACTTGAGGGCTTTTGTCATTTGGTTGTAGGCCAAATAAACCTGACCGGCTTCGTCGCCGTAGGCACGAGGCATCTCGTGTTCTAAGTGCCCTGCAGTCACTTGATGTAGGCCTAAAGTGAGCCGTTTATAACACCGTGACATAGGTTGGTTGACCAGCCAAACGAGGGCTAATAAAAATAACGTGACCCAGAAACCGTGTAGGAGTAACATTTCTCCAGTTTCTTTCAAAATTGAATCATAACCAATCAGCACCTGCACGGTGGCGATGCGGATCAGTTGGTCTTCTTTGGAGATGTTGACTGCTTTTAAAAACTGAAAGACCTGTTTGACTTCACCGTCAATTTGATAGGGGACCGTCGAAGAACTCACCGCCTCTAAAGGGGTGGACTCCAGTTGCCTCACTAAGGTCGGGTGGCTTTTTTGGCCCACAAAGGCAGGAGTTGTTGAGCCGTAATAGAGTCCGCCAGGGTACAAAATTACAGAAATCTGCATGAATTCGGAGGCCTCTTTGATCACTTTAACCTGGTACTGAGCTAACTGGTGGTTGAGCTCGTTTTGGTTTCTAGCGTAGACGGCATTGAGGGCCATTTGAGAAACCAGGACCGCCTGGGAATTGCCCTGGGTGATCAACTGATCCAATCGGCCTTTTGCGAGTTGGGGTAGGAACACGAAATAGAGCAGGACAATCACCCCTGCACAGAGGCTAGCGATTAGGCTCATTTGTTTGACGACCATAGACAGTCGATTCTTCGGCCCGGTTGTTTTGGGTTCGATAATGTGGTTCGCCATCAAATTCCTAAGGTTATATGTCTAAGTTTCGTTTTGTGACTGGCTGGTGACTCGTAGCATTTCCTCTAAACTGGTGACCCCGGCGAGGACTTTTTGAGCGCAATCAAAACCCAATTCCAGCATCCCCCCTTCCACGGCGATTTTTCGGATGGTCATCCCGTCTTTCCCCGAAGCGATCGCACGGCGGACCGCATCGTTGACCATTAAAAGTTCGTAGACCCCTAAACGGCCTTTATATCCAGATTCTTGGCACGCCGGACAACCTTCAGGGTGCCAGATCGACCCTGAACCTTCACTAATCCATTGAGGCTCAAGGCCAATGTCGATCAGCTGTTCTTTGGTGAGCTTCTCTTCCCGCTTACAGGAGGGGCATAAGACCCGGACCAAGCGTTGGGCGATGATCCCGGTTAAGGTCGAGGAAATCAAAAAGGGCTCAATGCCCATGTCGATGAGCCGGACGATGGAGCTCGGGGCATCGTTGGTGTGAAGCGTTGAAAGGACCAAGTGGCCGGTGAGGCTGGCTTGAATTCCGATTTTGGCGGTTTCTGAGTCTCGCATTTCTCCGACCATGATCACGTCAGGGTCTTGGCGCAACATCGCCCTCAGTCCCTTTGCAAAGGTAACCCCGGTCTTTTCGTTAACCTGCATTTGCCCATAATCACCGATACGGTATTCCACCGGGTCTTCAATGGTGACAATGTTTTTCTGCTTGGCGTCGATTCGGTTGAGCAAGGAATATAAGGTGGTGGTTTTTCCTGAACCGGTCGGCCCGGTGACCAGCAAAATCCCGTGGGGCTTTTGAACCAAAAGCTCCAATTGGCTGGCCATTGCCGGCTGGAAGCCAAGTTTGTCCAGCTCGATGATCCCTTGGGACTGGTTGAGTAGCCGTAAAACAGCCTGCTCTCCATGGATCGTTGGGATGATAGAGACTCGGATGTCGATTTTTTTGCCTGCCAGCAAAATCATACTCCGGCCATCCTGGGGTTTGTTCTTCGCGGAAATATCCAGCCCGGCCATGACCTTCACTCGGTTGATTAAGGGAACATGCCCTTGCCGAGGGACTTTAGTGACAGGCCTCAAGACGCCATCAATCCGGTACCGGACCTGAGTTTCCTTGAATCCCGGGTCGATGTGGATGTCTGAACTGCTCTCCTTGACCGACTGGAACAAAATCGAGTTCATCAACCGCTTGATCGGTTCTTCGTCTTCGGCGTCTAGCAAGTCTTCGGTTTCGTCTTGATTCCACTCACTGAGGTAATTGAGGTCTTGGTCGTCTTCTAGGACTTCTGCGGCCTCTTCGGCGCTGGACTGGCTTTTATCGAAGCTGGTGTTGATTAGCGATAAGATTTCTTCTTCAAGGCACAAGATCAAATCCACTGAGTGGGCGCCTAAGGCTTTGGCCACTTCTTCGTACCCTTGCCGGGGCCAGGGGTCAAACACAGCGAGTTCGAGTACCCCTTCGTTCAGCGTAATAGGAAAACAACCCCAAAGTTTGGCGAACCGAATCCCGACGTTCTCAGTGAAGGTTTCAATGGTTTCTGGGGGAATCTCAGGTAAACGAGGGATGAAAGGAAACCCCAATATTTTAGAAAAGGCCTGTTGGACCTGGGACTCGCTCCCAAAGCCGGACTTGACGAGCGCTTCTCGTAAACTGGTTTCTTTTTCCCGGCATAGGTTGATCAGGTCAATGATCTGGTGGGACTTTTCAATGTCGGAGCCCGCAAAACCTGCGACCAGCTGATCGGTGAACGAATCATGGGAGGTAGGAGCGTTCATGAATTACCGGCGGCTGGATTGTTTACGGTATTTCTGTTTTGCTTCTAGCCGCTTGATTCGTTTGTTAATTTGCTCTTTGTTAAGCCCCTCTTTCTGGAACTGGATGAGCTTGTGTAGTCGGTCGACACCCTCGCCTTTGAGTGTCTCTAAAAACATATCTAAGAAGTGACACGTCGCTTCCACATCGGGCATCGCTCGGTGCCGGTCTTCAAATTCATAGTTAAAATGATTCGACAGTCCGGTGATCCCACAGGCCTTCAGCTCTGGGAGCAGTTTTTTAGCCATTTGGAAGGTACAAATCGGTACGATCACTGGCAAAGAACCCAAGCCTAGTCGTCTGATTTCATTTTGAATAAAGTAAAAATCGAACCCTGCGTTGTGAGCCACAAAAACACCGTCACCTGCAAACTTCATAAAGTCCGGCATCACCGTCTCGATGGTCGGCATCCCGGCAACGTCTTCGTTTTTGATCCCGGTAAGCTGGGTGATGTGTCGGTTGATCGATTGCTCTGGGTCAACCAGTTGCTCGAACCGTTCCTGTTGTTTTCCGTTTTTGACTTTAATCGCCGCTAGGTCGATGATACGGTCTTTACCTTGGATCGAACCGGTGGTTTCGATATCGGTGACAATGAAGGTGGTGTCGAGCAGCTTTTTATCGGTCACCAAGTCGGCAAGAGGAACCGTCGCCCACTGATCCCTTCCGTGAAAGACAAAACGAAGGTCTTCCGGCAGTTGAGAAAATGACTCTTCCAGGTCGACAGGTCCTAGGTATTTCTGGATTTGGGTCGTTGAAAGTGGTTTTTCATGACGGAAAAGAAGTTGAAAAATCGCATCAATCAAGGTAAATCCTTTGAGTCAGGTTGGCCCTAGAGCCCTAGGTAATTGACCTGTAAACACTAACAACTTGTATTGGACTTGCCTAGTCTATTTTTTGAACTTTCCACTAGCATTTAGGCTTTTGTAGATACATTTCATGTGAAAACCCGGTTGAACCGTGGAAAACGCTCGCTTTTCTTTCTCTATCTAAGGCCCTTAATGGCAACGAACAATTTAGTACACCTTCTCAAGCATCCGCTGACTCTTCTAGGTCTGTGTCTGCTTGGTGTGAATCTGGGGTACTCCTACAGCTTTTTTCACATCAACAGTTTTAAACTGTTGGTCGCTTTAGTTTTGGGGTTAGTGATTTTAGCAGGGTTTCAACTTCGCTTTTCGAAAAAGACGAGTCAACGGCGGCCGACCGGGCTGTTGGTGCTGCTAGCTTTACCCCTACTGGCGTCGATTCCTGGCGCGGTGATGAACCAATTTGGTGAAAACTATAACTTCGCCTATGAACTCGGCAGTACTTTGATTGTATGGGTCTGGGCCTATTATTTATTCCAGTTTTTGAGCGATACGGGGAGCTACAAGGTCTGGTTTGGTTGGCTGAGTGTTGTCTTGCTGTGGACCGGGCTTTGGGGGTTGGTGCAGGGGTTTGGTTTTTTGATTGATCAAAATGTAATCGCCGGTGAAGTGAAATCTAATTTTGGGCACAGGAACTATTTTGCTAGTTACCTGGTGCTAAATATCCCCCTCTTTGTGATGTTGGTCTTTGGCTACGCTAAGAAAAAGGGGATGGGGAAGCTTCAGCTTTGGTATATGTTGATTTGCTGCCTTGCTCTCGGGGTCTTGTATTTAACTCGAACACGGGCGGCGAGTGTGGCCCTGGGGGCCTCTTTATGGTTGGTTTTTGTCGGCTACTCTTGGTTTCTGTTGAAGGGAAGTCTGCGGAAAAAGTGGCTTTCTCTGTTGCTGGGTTTGGCCTTGATTGGCGTGGTGGGGGTTGTTAGCTATGGACTCAGTGGTTCAGCCGACCCTGTTTATGGCTCACGGTACGAGCAACTCTTCTCCGAGCGGGCTTGGATCGGGCGAATTTTGCCTTGGCAGGTTGCCTGGGAGGCTACGCTAGACGCACCGGCCTTTGGCCAGGGGTTGGGTAGCTATTACAACCAATTTTTCTTATACCAAGACGCTGAAACCCGGCTGTATCACCCAGAGCGAAGTTATAATCATGCTCACTCTGAGCCCCTAGAGATCCTGAGCGAATCGGGGTTTGTTGGGGCGGCGGTGTGGTGCCTGGGGCTCTTTTGGGTGGGTCGCTCGGTCTTTCGGGCCTTGAAATCCGAAACGGATCCCTTTGAACGTTGTATTGTCCTCGGCTTGGGCGGAGGCATTTTGGCTAGTTTACTCCAAGGGTCTTTTTCGGTGGCCCCACGGATGTTGGTGAGCGAGTTGCCTTTCACTTTGCATCTCGCTGCCTTGTTTGCCCTTGAGGCCCGGCGACAAAAACTCGCCCCTGTCGGCAGTGCGGAAGGACGGAATTGGTCGGTGATCAATACCTTAGCCATAGGGATCGCCGGTTTGATGTTGATCCCTTGGTTGCAGCGACAGCACCAATACACCTTGGCTTTCCCGATGCCAGAAACCCCGGCTCAAGCCCAGTTTCTAGAAAAAGTGACCGAAGAGGGCAAAGACATTTATGCCTTAGATCACTTGCTCCATCTACAGGCACGGTTTCATCGGACAACCGAAATGGCCCAAACGATCAAAAAGATCGATGCCTTGATCCCTCATTACCGGGATGTGGACTATCAAAAGGCGGTTTGGGCGGTGTTGATCAAAAAAATGGACCTTGCCCGCAGCTATGCGCAGAAATCTGAAGAGGTCGACCGGTATTATCTACCGAACCTGCGTTTGTTGATGAATATCGCCATTGAAACCGATGATTTTGAGGGGTTTTCCTACCAATTTGGTTTGATGACTCGGCTGTTGTTGTTTCACAAGTTTGTCATTGTCGCTTTTGATGAAAATGCCGTCCCGATCAAAGGGGTGGCGACTCGTTTGGGGATGGAGTTCGTCCCCAGCCAAGGGCAACTTGAAGTTCGATTTGACCCCGCCTGGCTCCGTGGAAAATATGACCAAATCCGCAAAGTTCGCCAGTCGAACTTGACGACCTTTGAACAACGGCAGTTGATGGAAGGTTTCACTCACTTTGTCGCTCGCAATCCCTTTTTCAGGCTAGAAATTCGGCCCGATTACCTTGCTGAAGAAGCGGAAATATTCCAGGGTTTAAACCGGTATAAACGGATCAACCGAGAACTAGGCCAGCAGGAATCCTACTTGAGGTTTTCCATGTCAGAAGACTTGAAAAAGGCCCCTGCAAAGGCAGAGGATTCGATTCGAGCTTCTTACCAAAAGCGTTTTGGGAAATTAAAAGCCCAAAGTAAAAAGAAGCTGGCTCTATTAGAAACACAACTGGACGAAAAGGCACAATTCTATCAATTTATTAACAAACACAAATTTGCTGCCGCATGGTTAAGCGAATGGCAGTTGTTATTTTTCCCGAACGAGCCTTATGAGTGAATCTTTGATCGAAGCCTTTGAAACCATCCGTATTGAACAGGGGTTTTCAAACCAGTCCAAAGCCTTTGCACAGCACTGTGCCCCTTTGGTTGAAATGATTGATCAGTCCAAAAAACCGATCATTTTGGGTATGTCCGGGCCTCAGGGCTCGGGAAAAACAAGCTTGGCCCAAACCTTAGCCCGGCTCTTTAAGTCCGCCCGAGGGCTGCACGTGTTGGTGCTGTCGTTAGATGATTTTTACCTGACCTTGGCTGAGCGAACCCAACTGGGTAAAGACGTCCATCCTCTCCTGGCCACCAGAGGAGTTCCGGGAACCCACGACATGGCGTTACTCTCGAAAACGTTGCGGGCCTCATTGAGTGACACCAAACTCAAACTTCCTCGATTTGATAAAAGTAAAGATGACCGAGCGGGACTGACCGAAGTCAAGGGGCCGTTTGATTTGGTGATCTTTGAAGGCTGGTGCTTAGGGGCCCAGGCTGAGCACGTGATCTCTCCCGCAATTAACTCGCTCGAAGAAACTGAGGACCAACACGGTATTTGGAGACATTGGGTTGAAGATCATTTAGAGTTGTACCAAGAGCTGTTTCGGCAGGTTGACCTTTGGGCCTACATGTCGGCTCCCGATTGGCCAAGGGTATCGGCATGGCGGGAAGCTCAGGAAATGGATTTACAGCGAATGGGCCGGGCAGCGCCGATGCTCGAGCCAGGCAAATTAAAACGGTTTATGATGTTTTACCAGCGACTCACGTTACGCGCCTTTGAACAAATGCCTCAAAAGGCAGACTGGTACGCCCAATTGGACGCAAACCAGCAAATCATTCGTGTGCAAACCAAGTCAAAGGGCAAGGCCAAAGCCAAAGCTACAACCAAGGCGGACTGAGGGATATTGTGACACAGGTGCTGATTTATACTGATTTAGACGCAACCTTAATTGATGCAAAAACAGGCGGGTTTGAACCGGCTCAAGGGATGATCAATCACTTGAATCAGTCGGGAATCCCCTGGATGCTCAATTCTTCGAGGACCACGTCTGAACTGTTGCACCTCCGGAAACAGATGGGTAACTGTCATCCTTTTGGCGCCGAACACGGCGGAGCGGTTTGTGTCCCTAAGGGGTACTTTGATCCTGCCCCCGTGCCCCTGGAGCACGAAGTGAAGGTGGATTATTTAGGGCTCAATTATAAATCGATTTTGTACGAATTGGTGGAACTCAAAGACCTGCATGATTTTTCTTTTGTGGGGATGGATGATATCTCGGTGACCGACTTGGCGAAAGAATCGGGTATGAGTTTAGATATGTCGATCTTAGCCAAACACCGCATGGCCTCTGAGGCTATCTTGTGGCTTGATGACCAACGTTCACTGCTTCATTTTGAAGAGGTCTTGAACGAGCGGGGATTGAGGCTGACGAAAGGGGCCCGGTTTTATTTTATCACCTCAGAGCGCTCCGACAAGGGCGGCGCCGTCACCTGGCTTAATTTTAATTTCCACCAGCATATCCCCAACAAAACCCCGAAAACCATCGGCATCGGTGACAGCCCCAATGACTTATCCTTGCTGGCTCAGGTGGACCTTCCGGTCGTGGTCGCTCCGCCTCGGGGCAGCCGGTTGGAGTTCGATCACCCCCACACGATCTATACCGAGGCCTCGGGTCCAGCAGGCTGGGCTGAAGGGGTGCAAAAGGCTTTAAAGCAAATGGGACTTTAGCCCTGTTTATCTTTCAATAAAGATTTTCCCCAGGGCGCTGTACCTAGCTCCTCGTACCCTGCGGTTCGAAGGGTTTCTGTGTCTTTGATGAGCGCTTGAACCTCAATTTGAACGGCATGGTTTTCCTCAGCGACTGATTCTGCATAGGCCAGCATCTGGGCCTCGACCCCTTCTGATTGCTGCTCAGGAGCCACATACAGCTGGCTGATTAAGAGCTGGGGGGCAGGAGAAAACATCACGGGAATCAGGATACAATGGATGTAGCCAATCACCAAACCACTGGGGATCACGGCGACAAAAACCCAGCTGTGTGGGGTTTCGGAGATCTCCTGGAGGTACATCCGGACACGGTTTTCCTGGAACTTCGATTCCTGCTGGGAAAATTCAGCAGCACATTTATTTTGATGTAAAATCCGGGCGATGGGCTTTGCATCTGCCGGGAGAACACTACGTAGGGTTACTTTCATCTCTTTACACTTTGTTGCAAAGCCTTACGGGCTGTTGAAGATTCCTTGGAGAAAAAGCCTATTCTATAATCACAAGCAACGCAAACGACTTGTTGAACTGAAGTGAGGAGGAACCATGTACGCGAACCCAATCAAAAGAAAACTAACGATCTCCAAAGTGATTGCCTTGGTCAGCTTGGCTTTGTTTACTTTGTTCGCCGCAAACTCTGCCTTTGCGGGCTGGTGGCATAAGACACCTGAAGAACATGCCGCAAAGATGGCGAGCAAAATCACCGATGAACTGGACCTTGATAAAAAACAGGAGGCCCTGCTTAAAACCAGTGTTTCCGAGGTGATGGCCAAGTTCAAGGAGTTGAAGCCTAAAAAGGAAGGGCTTCGGTCATTGATTCGTGAACAAATCCAGAGTGGAAAAATTGACAAGGTTCAGGTAAAACAAACCATGGAACAACACAAACAGGCGATGTCTGAGGTGATGGATTTCGGTTTGGATAAGGCCGACGCGTTTTTGCAGAGTTTAAACCCAGAGCAGCGAGGTAAGTTACTTGAACTTGCCGATGAAATGAAAGGTCATGGCGGAGGCCATTGCCGAGGCTGGATGTAGGAGCCCTTTGAAAAATAAAATCTTTATTATCGACGATGACACCAAACTGGTTGAGCTACTCCAAGAGTACTTGACCGGCTTCGGGTACGAGGTCGCCTTTTCATACGAGCCTGAAGAAGGGCTCAAACAACTGGAGGCCTCGGGGGCTCAGTTATTGATCCTTGACGTGATGCTGCCTAATATTGACGGCTTTGAAGTGCTTAAAAGGCTACGGCAACACTCTAACCTCCCGGTGATTATGCTCACCGCAAGAGGGGATCTAACCGACCGTGTTGTGGGGTTAGAAATTGGGGCAGATGATTACTTGCCGAAGCCCTTTGAACCTCGGGAGTTGGTGGCGAGAATCCAAACGGTACTTCGCAGAAGTGGCCCTGTCAGTCTGTCGGGAAATCTAGATTTTGGCTCGTTGAAAATCGATTTAAAAAGCCACCGGGTCACCTTAGATGGAGAGCGAGTTGAGTTGACGTCCACCGAATTTGAACTCTTGCGTTTATTCGCCAGTAACCCGGGCGAAGTGTTGAGTCGAGATCGGATTTTAAACGATGTCGCCGGGATTGAGTGGGAGTCCTACAACCGGAGCATTGATGTCTTGGTCAGTCGGTTACGCCAAAAATTAGGAGACGACCCTAAGGACCCCAATTACCTGAAAACGGTCTGGGGCTCAGGGTATCTGTTTCTTGCCGGTGGGGACCCAGCAAATGGTTAAACATTTTTGGTCTGATCGGTCGCTTTTTCTGAAATTAGTGGTGGTTTTGGTGCTGGTGACTTTGATGTTGAATTTCTCGGTCGCTTTGTTTTTTCATCGTTATTCGTTTGGCCCCCGAAAAGCGATTGGCCAATTTATTCGAGGCTGCACCCACTACGTCCTCACCGGGCTTGGTGAGCCGCCCAGTGCAGAACGGGCTCGAGAAGTCAGTCGGCATTTGGGGGTCGCCTTGCGGGTTGAGTCACCAAGCGGTAATTTCAGCACCGCTTCTTGGCTCTTGCCGTCCCAAAAGGTCCATTTTCATCCCTTCGAACAGCGCCGGATGAAATCACCCATAGACGACGTCCAGTTAGGCCAGGCCGAAGGACGGCCCTACTTGATGGTAGAACAGGGGCCCCACCGTTTCTTGGTTTCTCCACAGTTTCCCATGGATAACCAAGGAGGGTGGGTCCCCCTGATTTTGCTCTTAGGGGTGATCAGCGGGATTCTGGGGTTTGCTTGGGTGAGCCTGCGACATATTTTCAAACCCCTGCAGCAGCTAGACGTCGGGGTGAGGCAGGTGGCCAAAGGGAACCTAGAGGTCCGGCTAGAGGCCAATAACTCGGATGAGTTAGGTAACCTCAGTGCGTCTTTTAACCAGATGACTCAGCAGGTTAGAGAAAATCTGCACTCGAAGGAACAGCTGCTTTATAATGTCAGCCATGAACTCCGCAGTCCCTTGGCCCGGATGAAACTTTCCTTGGCTTTGATGTCTGACTCGAAGCACCATGCAAAATTGGGGGACGAGGTGCTACAAATGGAGTCGATGATTGATGAACTGTTGGAATCCGCCCGGTTGGGCAGTACTTATGGAGTGTTGAATCTGGAGTCCTTGGATTTGACTCACCTGCTCCAAGGGCTTTGTGCGCAAGAACAATGCCGGTTTGAAGGCCCAGCGGATGCGAAGTTTTACGGGGACGCTCGCCGGTTAGAGCGGTTGTTTTTGAACTTGATTCAAAACGGGGTAAAATACTCCACCGAAGGGCAGCCGGTCGAGGTGAGTCTCTCGCTAGCGCCCTCGGAGGCTGAGGTTCGAGTGACCGACCACGGGATCGGGATTCCTGCAGATGAGATTCCTTTTGTGTTTGAACCCTTTTACCGGGTCGACAAATCTCGTAACACCGGGACGGGCGGCTATGGTTTGGGGCTCTCGTTGTGCAAACAGGTCGCCGAGGCACATGAAGGAAGTATTGAAGTACAAAGCACACCTGGAGAAGGCACGACCTTTGTTGTCCGCCTTCCGCTGAACCAACCGTCTTGACCTTTACAGGTGGTCGGTAACTCTTGACGTCCGGTCCCCTAGGCTGTCCTTCAGCGGCCTAGGGGATTTCCTCCCCCATTCCTTTCAGCCCCTCGCATCGGTCCCCTAGGTTGTGATTTACAGCCTAGGGGGTTGATTTCCTTTTTGCCTCCTCTTATACCCTTGCCGGTTCCCTTGATACCTTGGTTGCTGAGCCACAGACTGGCTGTACGCCGGTTGGTGTGATGGGCCCTCGGTGTTTCTTATTGCCTTCGCCGGACTCAAGGGGCCAGCTTGTGTGCTTCTGGCCCCCCTCAGCCGGGAATCCCCAACATTACTTCGAATGTATCACCCTAGCCTCTCTTTGAGTCGTTCTCAGGGGGGTGAAATCCTCTCCTATATAAGAGGGCTGTTTTTGAGCCCCTTTTCGGTTGAGTCTCTCCTCTTTTTGTAGAGCCCGTTGCTCGGGCGAGCGGATTCCCCTATCCTCGCCCCCTGCTTGTTGTTTTGAGGCAAATTGGCCCCTCTCGCCGCCCAGGGTAAACCCCCCCCTATATATAAGTGTCTTTTTTGGTGTGCCAGTCTGTGATTGAGGTAAAACCTCACTTATTTTGCGTGTTTCTCTGTCTTATCGTGGGGTTTTTAAAAGAAAATGTAAAATTATAGCCTTTAATAACAGACATATGAAAAGAATTTCCAAAAGTTATTCAAGTTTTCTCGTGGTGTCCCGATAAGGAATCAAACGGAGGAATCCAGGTCAACCAGAGTCAACAAAAAGACTCAAGTTATTTTGGTTCCTTCCGATAAAGAATTGTAGGCAACAGTGATCGGCTAGCAGGCCGAAACGAAGG
>Ga0316202_10000356_pt1 | contig 55659 bp, 48 predicted proteins | sample 3monrhotite_MG_FD_204934 | JGI IMG/M metagenome (GOLD analysis project Ga0316202, IMG submission 204934) | Microbial mat bacterial communities from mineral coupon in-situ incubated in ocean water Damariscotta River, Maine, United States -... | ecosystem: Environmental > Aquatic > Marine >...
AGTTTAGCAGATTGGGATTTGCACTCTGACCGGAACTCGTACGAAACATTCGGCAGCGGCAGCGCCAGTTTAGCAGATTGGGATTTGCACTCCGTTCAACACTCCCTTCCATTCATGCGTCCGACAAGATCATCTTGTAATATACCCAATAGTGCTTGCGACCGTAAATAAGTCTCGCCTTAATTCCACGCTAAGCAGATATATTTCCAAACTCTTTGCTAAACTGTGGGCATGAAAATCCAACTCATCATTTCTAACCGCATCCGCCAGCTTTTTGTGCTGTTCTATGCGCTATTGGCGCGGCGTTGGAAGAAGAATTTTTATCTATATTTGGCGGTGGTTTTTAGCGTATTTGCTATTGCAGATACTGCCTTTCTGCATGTAACCCAGAATATGCGCCAAGGGGCTTTTGATACGATGGTGCGTTACCGTATCCATACGCCTAAGCCGGATCCCAATATTGTGATCGTTGATATTAACGAGGCGAGTCTCGCAGCGATGGCTAATGACTATGGGCGTTGGCCGTGGCCTCGGCAGGTATTGGGTGAGTTTTTGGAGAATATCGAAAAGCAACATCCCAAAGCGGTGGTGTTCGATATTTTATTCAGCGACGCGGATATTTACAACGAGGATAGTGATGCCTATTTCAACTCAGCCATAGCCGCTAGCGATAATACTTATTTTTCGATGTTGCGGCTTGATCCGAGCAGTGATTCGCTAAGTGAGATTAAACCAGCCATGATTCCCGGCGTGACGGCCTTGTCTAATCAGGCAGATAAAAATGCAACGGTCGCGGTTGTTCTACCTCACTTCGCGGCTGCACTTGATGGCGGACGTATCGGCTTGACGAATATTTATCCTGATGCGGATGGTATTGCGAGGCGCTATCAGGTGTACCGAGACGATTACGGCTGGAAGATCCCTTCTCTGCCTGCGCGTTTGGCCTCTGACCAAGGATGGAGGCCTGTGCCTGCTGAGCAAGTATTGCTGAACTGGCGTGGCAAACCTTTTTCGTATCATTATGTTAGTTTCAGTGATGTGTATGCCGACATGGGCAATAAAAAGAAAAGCCGCCCTCAGAATGAATTCACCGACAAGATCGTTATCATCGGTTCTACAGCTCCTAGTTTGTTTGATATCAAGCCTACGCCCATGAGCAAAATGCATCAGGGAGTGGAGATACTCGCCACCGCTATTGACAATATAAAACATGGGGATTACTTGCGTTTCCCAGAAGCCAAATTGGCATATTTGCTACTGACTTTATTGCTAATCTGGGCGACTGCTTGGGCCTTTTATACCAATGTTGGGCGGGATAAGGTCAACAGCTTGTTTGGTTTGTCACAGTTCATGTTGCTTGCTATTTCTTATGCCAGCATCAATTTTAGTAATACTTATATCAATTTAACAGGGCCGGTGGCCTTGGCGGTGGTGTTTTTTACGCTGTCACGTGTTTATGCTTCAGGTACGGTGAGAGCCTTGGAACAGAATATGGTGCGCGTGTCACTGGAACGTGGCGGAGAATTGGGTGCGACGCTGCTGTTGATCCGCTTGGATGGAAAGCAGAATTTGATGGTTGATGTGGTTTTGGAACGTATTCGTAATAGTCTAGAGCGTTCAGGCACCGAAACCAAGAGCGTGGATGTAGTACGAGGCATTCAAAAAGGGGTGTGGGATTTGCTCGAACATACCTTTGCGGTTTCTTGGGTCGCAGATGCAAAGGATATGAAAGCACAAACACGCATCCTTGCGGACAGAGATGTTGTACTGGAAAAATTGCCTGTAATATTAGAAAAGAATTTGGCTAAACCAGAAAACGTTGCGACTTGGTTTACCTATCAGGGCACTGTTAGCGGTGGCGAGAAGGCTAGAGCGAGTTGGCGAGTATTGTTTGCTAACGCCATATTAGAATGGGAAATACAAGAGGAGATGAAAGCATGAAATTGCTGAAAATTGGAATTGCAGCGCTGATGTGTTTGCTGACGCTATCCAATGCAATGGCAGCCAAGTCTGGCATGGCATTGAGAACTACGGATATTCGAAAAGAAGCATTCGGTGATGCTAAATTAGTGGGCAAGCTTAAAGCCAAAGACAAGGTGCAAATCCTAGCTAAAGACCGTGGTTGGTTAAAGGTCAAAAGCCGAAAAGGAAATGGTTGGGTGCGCATGCTTAGTATCCGCAAAGGCAGTTACAAAAAAAGCAACAATGAGGCAAAAGGTTTATTGAGTGTAGCTTCGGGCCGGGCGGGGACAGGCAAAGTCGTTGCGAGCACTGGAATTCGAGGCTTGGGTGAAGAGGAGCTGAAAGCCGCAAAATTTAATGCGCAAGAAATAAAACTCGCAGAATCTTATTCCGTATCCAAAGCACAGGCTCAGCAGTTCGCTAATGCAGGCAAGCTGGTTGCACGCAAGTTTAACTATCTTCCCAAAGTGGAATAGGAGAAGCTATGAAAATGTTAGCTAAATATGTGTTTACTTCGATGCTGTTTGTATTTTGCGGCCCAGTTTTGGCATTTAATTTTGGCGCGCTTCAGGAGCAGCTCAAGGCAATCCCCGTGCCCCCGCAAATTCTTAAACAGTTGCCGGTCAGTCCTGAGACGGCACAAATCATCAAAGAAGTTGTGGGCACAAGCCAGGAAGAGGAAATCGCCATTGGCAGGCAAATCGCAGGTGACTTGCTGGGTGCAGCACCTCTCGTTAAGGATGCTAAGTTACAGCAATACGTCAACAATGTGGGACGCTGGGTGGCAGATCAAAGCGAGCGCCCTAACCTACCTTGGAATTTTGGAGTGATTCAATCTAGTGACATCAACGCATTCGCCGCGCCAGGTGGATATATTTACGTCACGCTTGGCCTGTATAAATTATTACAAAACGAAGCTGATTTGGCTGGCGTATTGGGTCATGAGATCGGTCATGTTATTCGCAAACATCACTTAAAAATATTACAACAGAGCAAGTTGGTAGAAGCTGGAGGCAATGCGATTAATCGGCAAGTTGACAACAATGAGGCGGTGCAGAAGCTAATCGGAGGCGGCGCTGAAATCGTTTCTCGTTCACTAGATAAAGATGCTGAATTCGAGGCGGACAGCATAGGCGTTGTGCTTGCTACACGCGCAGGATACGACGCTTACGGCTTGCCTGCCGTGTTACAGCAAATCGGGCATTTTGCCAAGAATGAAGGGAGTGTTGCTTTGCTTTTCAAGACTCACCCACTACCTGATGATCGTTTAGATAAATTGTCGCTAGCAATGGGAGCTCGTTTTGACAGAATTAAGGGAGAAACACTTGCCCAGCGTTTCTATCATGTGAAATGAGCTGGTTAAATGTGAAGGATTTTTTTAGAAAATTAATGAGACAGACAAGATGAAAGTAGCAATCGCACAAATTAACTGCATTGTGGGTGACTTAAAGGGAAACACCGCTAAGATTATCGAAAATGCGCAAGCTGCAAAACTGCAAGGCGCCACAATTTTACTTACTCCAGAGTTCAGTCTATGCGGTTACCCTCCGGAAGATTTACTGCTGCGCGATGGCTTCTACAGAGCTTGTGATAAGACCTTGCATGATCTAGCGCAGCAAATATCGGATATTACGCTTATCGTCGGTCATCCGCATCAGATTGACGGGCATTTTTACAATGCCGCCTCGGTATTGCGCAACGGTAGCATAATCGCCACGTATCATAAGCATGCTCTACCCAACCATAGTGTGTTCGACGAGGAGCGCTATTTCAAGCATGGCAGCACAGTTTGTTTGCTTGAAATAGATGGGCTTAAGTTTGGCATCAACATCTGTGCTGACGTATGGCACAAGGATGCGGCCACACAAGCAAAGGAGGCCGGAGCGCAGTTCTTATTGGTGCTCAACGCCTCTCCGTATCACTTCAATAAACAAGCTATGCGTTATAACACCATACGCGAACGTATCGCTGAAACTGGCTTAGCTGTGGTGTATGCCAATATGGTGGGTGCTCAGGATGAACTGGTATTTGATGGCGCTTCCTTCGTGATGGACAATTCGGGAGAAGTGACGCATCAATTCGCAGCCTTTGAAGAAGAATTGGGCTTCGTTGAAATAATAGATGGCGTGTTGCAAGCGGGCACGCAGACGCTAGTGGAGACAGAGGATGCGAGTATTTACCGTGCTCTATGTCTGGGCGTGCGCGATTACATTCAAAAAAATCGCTTCCCCAGCGTGTTGCTGGGTTTGTCTGGCGGCATTGATTCAGCATTGACCTTAGCCATTGCTGTAGATGCGCTGGGCGTGAATAAGGTGCGCGCAGTAATGATGCCTTCGCCATATACCGCACAGATGAGTATCGACGATTCGCGTGAGATGGTGGGCTTGCTAGGTGTGGACTATGAAGAGTTGGATATACAGCCGACTTTTGCCGCACTGCAAGACACCTTGTCTCCCTTGTTTAAGGGTTTAGCTGCGGATGCAACAGAAGAAAATCTGCAAGCCCGTATACGTGGTGTTTTGTTGATGGCCTTGTCTAATAAGAGCGGCTCATTAGTGTTGACGACTGGTAACAAATCAGAGATGACGGTTGGCTATTGTACTTTGTACGGTGATATGGCAGGTGGTTTTGCAGTGCTTAAGGATGTGAGTAAAACTTGGGTGTATCGCTTATCAAATTATCGCAACACCTTGGGGAGGGTGATTCCAGAACGTATCATCACACGTCCGCCTAGTGCCGAATTAAAACCAGATCAAACCGATCAAGACAGCTTGCCTTCTTACGATATTTTAGATGCGATCATGGCGTATTTCGTTGAAAGAAATTTCAGCATTGCCGAAATCGTCGCGCATGGTTATACGGAGGCAGATGTGCAGCGTGTGGTGAAGCTCATTCGGATCAACGAATATAAACGTCGGCAAGCGCCTGTTGGGGTGCGCATTACGGATCGTAGCTTTGGCAAAGATTGGCGTTATCCTATCACGGTACGCTATCAGGATGATTTTTAGGGAAGTACTGATTTATTTGGTTTTATCATTTCCACGTATATTTACATCATGGAGACACTAAATAGCGGCTGACACTTCCGCGAGAGGCTTGGACTGATAGCTCATCACCTTGCTTTACCCTGTATCTTGGTAAAAAAGCGTTTCAGGTTATACTTACACATCATTTTTGCGAGAGACATCATGAAAAAAATAGAAGCAATTATCAAGCCGTTTAAACTCGACGAAGTACGCGAAGCTTTATCTGAGCTGGGAGTAAGTGGTCTTACCGTGACTGAGGTGAAAGGTTTCGGACGTCAGAAAGGCCACACTGAGTTGTATCGCGGCGCTGAGTATGTAGTAGATTTTTTGCCTAAAATTAAAATTGAAATCGTGGTGACCGCTGAGATGTTGGATACTGCGGTTGAGGCAATTGTTAAGGTGGCTTGCACTGGAAAAATTGGCGACGGTAAAATATTTGTCTCTTCAGTAGAACAGGTTATTCGTATACGCACTGGCGAGCTTAACGAGGAGGCTATTTAGTTCTCGCCTAAGTCCTCAGTAAAATTGCTGGGAAAGTCAGATTTATACATTGTCCACATTGGATTAGCGCAATGGCAGTGCAAGTGGTAGTTTTCAAGAATCAGGGCAATTTTTTATATGTCAGCACCCTCAGCAATCGGCCGCTACAAAATTATTCGTGAAATTTCCAGAGGCGGGCAAGGCACTGTTTATCTGGCAAACGATCCCAAGCTTGAGCGTCAAGTAGCCCTCAAGGTGTTACGTACGTCCTCCGTTCAGCAAAAAGAGAACTTGTTACGCGAGGCGCGCATTGCCAGTCAATTCCAGCATGCCAATATTGTTGCAGTGTACGATGCGGGTGAGCATGATGACGTACCTTATCTCGTTACTGCTTTCGTTGAGGGTGAAACCTTAGCTCAGACCTTAAAACGTGTCGGAAGTATGACAATGGCTCATGCCGCGAGGTTAGTGGCAGAAGTGTTAGATGGTTTGGCTTATGCACACGAGAAAGGTGTGATGCATCTGGATATCAAACCCAGCAATGTGATAGTCGCGGCGAATGGACAACCGATGCTATTGGATTTTGGCATCGCACGCCATGTTGGCTATAAGGCAAGCAAGACGGATGGCATTGACGGCACCCCGCAATACATGGCACCTGAACGCATTAGCTCTCAAGGAGCGGAATTTCGCTCGGACATATTTTCCGTCGGCATCATGCTATATGAAATGGTAACAGGTAAAGCTGCTGTATCTGGGGACTCAGTCGCGCAGGTGCTGCATCGCGCTGCACATGAGCAAGTCATGTCGCCTTCTAAGCTAAATTCAGAAATCGACGAACGTCTCGAGGTTATTATTCTCAAGGCCGTGGACAAGAAGCCACAAGGCCGTTTTCCTGATGCAGCAGCCATGCGGCAGGCATTGCTAAACTATTTAGATGCTAGCCAGGATAGTGGCTTAGCGCAAGCCGCTGGTGATTCGCACAGTACTTTGAATTTTCTGTTACGGCGTATGCGTAGCAAAAGCGATTTTCCTGCACTATCAGGGACAATCGGCGAGATTAACAAAATCGTATCTTCTGAATCGGAAGGCCCCGGTAAGCTCGCAAAAGCCATCTTGCAAGATTTTGCCTTAACCAATAAATTGCTTAGAGTAGTGAATACCGTTTCATTCGGGCAATTTGGCGGAAATATCAACACAATTTCAAAAGCTGTTGTCATTCTTGGTTTTGATACGGTTCGCAATGTCGCAATGACACTCATTCTGTTTGATTTTTTGCAGAATAAGGCACAAGCGCAAGAGTTGAAGGATGAGGTTATCGCTTCGTTTTTTTCCGGAATTCTCGCTGCTGAACTCACTAGTAGCGGGCATCCAGGGGAACCTGAAGAAGCAATGATCTGTGCAATGTTTCATAATTTGGGACGCTTGCTGGCGATATTCTATTTTTTTGAAGAAAGTCAGCAGGTCACTCGCTTAATGGAAGATCAGGAAATAAGCGAGGATCAGGCCTCAATTAAAGTGTTGGGGATGTCCTATAATCAATTGGGTTTAGGCGTGGCTGAAACTTGGAAATTTCCGCCGCGCTTGGTGACAGGAATGCGCAAACTTCCCGCTGGAACAATCAAAAAAGTACATAACGATTCCGACCAACTGAGTGTCACAGTGAATCTGGCCAATGAACTATGTCTTGCTTCGGCGATTACTAACGCTAGTCAGAAAAGCGTAGAATTAAAAAAACTCTGCGTTCGCTACGGTGGCGCGATGCAAGTGACGGAGAAAAGTCTTTCCACAACGCTCGAAACAGCCCTAAATGATTTGTTTCAGCGCACTGGCGTATTAGGCATTGTTTCTAAGAAAAGTCCCTTATTGCAAAAAATAACTACTTGGAGTGGCGTGAAAGAAACTGTCAACTCCGAGCCCAGTTCTATGGATGGCGTAACCTTGCTGGATAAAGCAACATTGGAGATGAGTGTAGAAGAAATCACTCATAAAGTTGATCCAGAGTCGGTTTTAAGTGCAGGCATTCAAGACGTGACTAATACCTTAGTCGAAGACTTCAAGCTAAATGATTTATTACTAATGGTGCTGGAGACAATATACCGGAGTATGGATTTCAAGCACACGCTGATTTTTATTCGCGATAACCGACAAAATTTAATGATAGCCAGATTCGGTTTTGGTGAACATGTGGATGTTATCCTGCCAAAACTGAAATTTTCGCTGAACTTTATTCCCGATGTGTTTCATCTGTCCATCGACAAGGGCTTGGACATCGTAATTGAAGATGTTAATGCGGGTAAAATTGCAGACAAAATTCCCAAGTGGTATAGCGAGACAGTAGATTCAGAGTGTTTTTTATTACTGCCAATTATGGTGAATAAAAAAGCCATCGGATTGGTTTATGCGGATATGCAAATCGCAAACAGCCTCAAAGTGTCCGAACGTCAATTATCCTTGCTACGCACTCTGCGCAACCAAACAATTTTGGCGATTAAACAAAAAATGTGAGCTAAGTGACATTTCGCGGGGGTTCAATTTTCCTATAAACCTCTCTCTGATTGGGCTGCGAGGTGACTTAAGCCTTGATTAGACAAAGTGGTAATCTAATCTCGTGAAAAACACTGCCCCACATGCAAAATGCGGGCAAACTGCTGTGGGCACTCAACGATGACATTGCAGTTTATGTACATTAAGCACGGTGCTAAATCGCTGAGTGCCCAATAAAGTTTATGCCCTACATTTGCGCACGGTAGTAGGCCAGAAAATCCTCCGCAGATAATGGGCGGCTGAAGAAATAGCCCTGTATCTGATCGCAGCCCAAATTCTTTAATAACTCTAACTGAGGCTCAGTTTCTACCCCCTCTGCAACAGTTGACAGACCGAGCGCTTGGGCCATTGCTATGATGGTTTTGGCTATGGCTACATCATCTGCATTCTCGGGGGTGTCTTTGATGAATGCTCTGTCCACTTTTAGACAATCAATCGGGAATCGTTTCAGATACGCAAGAGAAGAATGCCCTGTACCGAAATCATCAAGCGCGATGTGAATGCCTCTATCATGGATAGCTCCTAGCAATTGGATGACACTTTCTGGCTCAGACATCACCATGCTTTCGGTGATTTCCAGCTCCAGAGAACTGACAGGAAGTCCTGTATCCGCGAGTGCGGCATCAATTTCATTTAGCAAATTGTCCGAATTGAACTGGCGTGCGGAAAGGTTGACCGCCACTCTTAAAGGGCGCAGTCCCATTTTTTGCCATTCAGCATTTTGCCGACACGCTTCACGCAATACCCAACGTCCAATGGCTACGATTAATCCTGTGTCTTCGGCGATGGGAATAAATTCGACAGGAGAGATCATACCGCGTTCAGGATGTATCCAGCGTAGCAGAGCTTCCATGCCGAGCAAACGTCCTGTTGTGGCCGCCACCTTCGGCTGGTATAGCAGGCGCAGTTCATTATTTTTCACCGCATGATGCAAATCTGCGCCTAGATGCAAAACCTTGGCCGCAGCATTACTCATGGCTTCGTCGTAAAGGGCGAAAGCATTGCCGCCACTACGTCGTACGCGGTTACAGGCTGAGGCAGCTTGTTGAACCATTGTTTCGACCATGCTCGCCTTATCGGAGATATTTTCGCACTGCATGAGTGCGGCCCCAATTGAAAGTGTCGAAAAGAGTTCATGTGTATCGACATATAGCGGCTGCTGAGCGGTGCTCAATAGAAATTGAGCACGTTGTTCCGCAGCGGATAAATCGCAGGGCAAGCGTAGCAACACAAAAGCATTACTTCCAAAGCGATAGAGCGTCTCAATGTCGATATCGAGTGATTCTTGTAAGCGTAGCGCTATTTTGACTAGCCATTTTTCAGTTTCGGCAGCACCAAAACTTTCAAGTATTTCTTGTTCATGATCGGCCACGATCATCATCAAGGAACCTGCACATTGCTGAGTAAATGCGAGTTGCAAATCGTCTCTTAATTTGTATTGATTTGGTAGGCTAGTGGCATCATCAAAGTAGGCCTGATAAGCAAGGCGCTCCTCGGCTTGTTTACGTGAGCTAACATCTTTGAGATAAACATGAAATTCGGCAAAGTCAGTCAGATAGGCCACAGTACACTCTAAGGTATGCGAGCCGTGAGCATACTCAAATTGAGTATTTAGCACGGGCGCAGCACGGGTCGCTGACAAATGCTTATTTAAGTCAGTGGGGAGTAGCAGAGAGTGCTGTCCGCTAGCAAGCCCTAGCGGCTTAAGTAGTTCAGAACTGGCAGGGTTCGCATAACGCACTTTGCCATCGGTAGTGAGGCTCAAAACTGGGTTGGGGTCACGCTCTGCGAACAAGGCCAGCCTACGCCGTTCCGCACCTTCACGAATGATGGCAACAACGTAGTAGCCAACGAAAAATGCGATAACAAAAATCAACACCGAGAAACTAATAACGGAGCGAATCATGGTAGACACGCTGCTTTGTGAGTCCACTCCCAGATCGTTCACCGCTTGTTGGTTGGACGCTGAGATGACGGCAAGCGTCTTTTCGATCTGTCGTACTTCAGGTTTGACTTGAGCCAAAATTGCACGGGCTTTGTCCCAATCCACGCTGCTGCTGGCAAGTGTGGAATACAAGCTTTCAGACAACTTTCCAAATGTCATTAATTTTTTGCGCAATTGCGCCACTTCAAAGCTGGATTTATTATCGTCCTCAAGCAATGCTACGCCTTCAAGCTTAGCGAGAATACCTTCCAAACGTTTTTCGTTTTGTGCACGTTGCAATTGAAAATCTTCGCGTGTCGCAGTGTATGAATAGTATTCATACAAAAGACGTTCATCATTCGCAATAACACCTCGCAACTCGCCGAGGCGTTGGGATAAAGGTAACTTTTCGGCAACAAACATGCGATTGATGTTTTGTACCGAACCACCCAAATACACAATATGAGCAGATACCGCGACGCCCAGCATCAACACAAAAATAAAAACCAACCAAATTTTACGTTGCAGCATCAAAAACCTTCATCAAATAAACGGGAGGTGCGCATGTTCGTGCATACATTAAAAAAATGAATTATAAGATGAACTTATTTATTTTTATGTGCTTCGGAAGCTTTCTTTAATGTACCGCCGATTTTCAAACATGTACCTTTTGTAACAGTTGTAAAATCATTTGGATCATTATCGATTACAGAATGTCCAGCACAGGAGTGCTGATTTACATTGCTATTGCACCCGTTTTGCCCTGCTTTAGCAACACCGAAACACTTTTCTTGGTCTGCGGCATGCGCACTGTTGATCGAAGTGGTGATGCCAAGGGCGAGTAAACTGCTAATAGCTGCGAAAATCAGTGGGCGGTGGTTATTCATATGATGCACTCCCTTTGAGTTAAATTTGAAAACGCGGGTTTTTATATCTGACAAATAGCATGTATATGGATACGTTACCATTTAGTTTATCCCCTGTCTGTGTCTTTGTAAGTGAACAGATAGAGGCATCTCATATTTTATGTTAAATGGACATAGCTTTCCGATCGTCCAAACAAAAAAATCTTATTGATTGTACATTTCAAGCCTAATATTGATGTTACTGCCTTGATTAAAATACCTAAGCTAGGCTGGGTTTATATTATCAAATTAATTTATTTGATCCCCATTTAGACATAATAACTGCACCAAGAGAAATTTTATTTTTTTGCTAAATATTTCCTAATCGTTGCCGATAACATTCCAAGACAGCTTGTTACTTTGACAAGAAAGCGAGGGAATGATGAAAAATTTATTTATATTAGCTTTGATTCTAACAACTCTAGGCGGTTGCTCCTCAATGAATATGACAAGTTCTTACAGTGACAGCTCAGAGCCACCAGAAACTGATTACTTTGAGGCGAATTTGTCTAGTGTTACATATCTTCATTCATTGAATATCGATTCCCAAGCCTCGGGCCCAACGATGGGAGCTAGTGTTCTAGCAGCAAGAGTTTCAAACCAGTCTAGCTGGAATTAAACAAGAGAACAAGTTGCTGAGAAAAGGTCGAATGGTTATATGTCTTTGTTCAATTAAGTGTCCAGTTCTAACGTTACTTCAGAGACGATAAGCCAGCGAGAGTCTCATACTATTCATTGAAGTGCGTTGAGTCAAAGGACTAAATTGGGCGCTGCCTACAAGTTTTTTGTGAGTCAGCCCGGTATTGACGAACCATTGTTTATTAAAGCTATGCGTCCATGCAGCAGTCAGAACCGTGTCTCTTTTGCCTTCCCTCGCCACATAGGGAGTAAGAATATTTCCTGAGGCAATAGCCTCAGCCGCACTTACCCCAAAATAAGTCTGAGCGTAATTGCTATCGTCCCAGTTGGCTTTAAACCCTAAGCGCATGCGATCCGCTTTGCCGAGAGGAATGCCGAGACCGCAGCCCAAATTCGCGTGAGCGCCATGACTACTCCCCGCCGCCGCACCCGAAATAGACAGCGGACCAAGCCGCGTGCTTAAAAACAAACTGGCTTCGGGATAATATTTGATGTCTGTCATGCCGAATAAGTGCGCATCATTGTCTGGGCTTCGCGCTGGTCCAACATGTAGGCGAACACCATATTGGATATACTTTGATTCTGAGAAATTAAAGCCTATGCCGCGTCTCACTCCAATACAAAAACCACCATTGCTATAGTCAATATCTATAATTGGCACATATCGCAGTCGCATCGTTGCCGCACCTTCATAACGCGGCCCATAATTGACTCCAGCACCCATCGAAACTCGCCAAATACCATCCTGCGCTTACGCAAAGCCCCCCACTAAACTAAACAGAGCAAGGGTAGAGCAAAATAATAACGGGTTTGCATCCTTCTTCATTTTCCTCGGTCAGCTTTGTCGTAAATATCATGTTAGTTTAGTGGCAAATTAACATAACCACCAGTAACTTGTTATCTGCATGTTAAGCGAATGCTTAATGAATTTTACGCAGATATTTTTCCAGCCAAGCATCAATCGACCATGTACTTTGACTAATGGACAGCAGTACAGCCAATAAAATCCCCCAATAAAGATGTTGATTCAGCCCCGCCTGACTGAGTTCTGAAAAGTAGGAATAGGCTGCGACAGCATTGAGAATGAATAGCCCCGCCGTTGCGAAACGTCCGAACAAACCCAGCACCAGCAATATGGGTAGACCCAGCTCGGCTCCCGTTGCCATATAGGCAGCGATTTCGGGCGGTAACAAAGGCACTTGGTAAACATCGTTGAACAAATACAGTGTACTGTCCCAGTTTTGTATTTTGCTCAGGCCTGATTTTATAAATACATTCGCCAATAAAATACGTATCGCCAAGTCGAACAGTGGGGCGAGATGCTCTGGCCAATGTGAAGCGGTATAGTAATATTTTGCTACACGGACAATGGGGTTCATATTATTCTCCTAGTGAACATCAATCAGTACGTTCAGCGCGACTAGTTTAAGTAGCGTGGTTTGCAAATCAAAATCGGGGTGATGTTCCAGTGTGGCGTTGGTCGCTGTGCCTAATGGTTCGCCAGTTTGAATATATTGCAGCCATTTGGCCTCCGCTTCCAAGAGTTCGACAACTTGCACTTCATCGTCTGTGCGGCAGCTCATAGCAATACAGTGCCCGCTATCAAGGTCGATATGAAAGTCATGAGATGCACTGGGTTGATGCGCTTGCCAAATGGCGTTGATCGGATAGCGCGAACGCACAACGCGAGCAGCAGGATGTACGCTAAAAATTAAGTACGGATGTTGCTCAGGCGAAAATTGCGCTAGTTGTGCAAGATCCAGTGGGGAGGCATCATTTTCAAAATAGGCTGTGTGGCAAGCCCACTCCAAGCTCGCCACATCAGATAGATAAACTAGCTCTTGAGCAGCTTCGAAATTCGTCAGAAAGTCTGCCAACTCAGCTCCGTAGTGATGCAGGTTAGCGCTACGCGAAGCATATTGCTTGATAAAGTTCAGCGCCATCATGCGAAAGAAATCGTCACCCAGCAATTGCTTGATCACTGGATAAGCACCTGCCAGAGCATCGTGCAGATTGCCACGATAATTATTGCGGTAGATCTCAATGGCGGTAGCAAGTGAATAATTTGCATAGTCAGTGCGGACAAGGGAAGAAGGTTCTATACCTTGCACAATTGCGTGCGCAAAATTTGAGAGTTCATCATTTAAGTCAGACATGGAAGGCATCCATTCTGCGCTGTGCTTGCTGTGCTTCGCCCATTAATACCGCTAAAGCGGGAATGTCAGAATCCCATTCAATCAAAGTGGGACGCGGGCCAATCTGTTGCAATACCGACTCGTATAAATCCCACACTTCTGGATATACGGGGTGATCGTGAGTATCGACTAGACATCCGTCACGCATGCGGTATCCAGCAAGGTGATATTCCTTTACTGCGTCAGCAGGGATGGTCTTAATGAATGCATCGGCATCTACGCCTAGATTGCGCACATTCACATATAGATTTTCTACGTCGAACAATATTCCACAGCCCGTACGTTGCGTCAGCTCAGCGAGGAATTCACCTTCAGTCATTTCACTGTGAGAAAAAATTAAATAACTAGAAAGATTTTCTACTAGCAATTGACGCTTGAGCTTGTCCTGAACCTGTTCCACACGTTGCGCCACATGCTGCAAGGCCTCTTTGGTGTAAGGGAAAGGCAATAAATCGTTAACAACCAAACCATCAGCCGCGTTCCAGCATAAATGTTCAGAGACGGCTGCGGGTTGCACCACATCACATAATTGCTGCAAGGCAGACAGGTGATCTTCATTAAGCGGAGTTGGTGAAGCTAGGCCCATGCCTACGCCATGCAGGCTAACAGAGTAATGCTCGCGCACCTTAAGCAAGGTATGCAGCGGAGCACCGCCACCAAAGAAATTTTCGTTGTGCACTTCTACCCAGCCTAGCTCGGGTAATGTATTTAAGACCTCATTGTAATGAGGTGCCCGCAGGCCAACACCTGCGCTACACGGCAATGTATTATTGCTTGCGGGCATTTTCTTACATTGCCTTTTTCATCATCATGCCGTCGCCAAGGCTGCCATTAGCGATTTTGTTGCACGTACCTTTAGGAACTGCCACGAAATCATGAGGATCGCCGTTTTTGCTGGCTTGCCCTGCACAGGAATGTGCAGATTTATTACTGCTACAATCATTCATGCCTGCTTTAGCAATGCCGAAACATTTTTCCATGCTCATTTTATTGCCGCTAGCGCTTGCATTCGCAGATAGACCAAGTGCGAGTAAACCTCCGATTGCGACAGATAAGATTTGTTGCTTGTCCATGTTGAAACTCCTTTTCGATTGAATATAAATAAACTCAAGGGGCGATCCCCAGAATTGTTAGTCGAAGCAGATGCGGTTTTATTACACACAGGAGTAAAGTTATTTGACCAGTTGATGTACTAGCTGAACGCATGACTTTCTTCCTGCACCAGCTTATTCGAAAGTTAATTGAAAAAGGTTACAAAATAATACAGCCCTAATGATGGATTACAGATTGATAGTTAAAATTTTGGTATAAGTTTGATTACCCACTTGTGTGAACGTTAAGGTGAATTGACTGGCCCCTGACACGGTTGCTGTAAAAGTGTGCGCATCAATTGACTGTAAACTAACGAGTGGATTGCTGCCTACGGCATTAGATGCAAGTTGCGTAGTGCCCGCTTTACAATCACCGGGGGGGACGTAAATTACAAACTTAGACTGTCCCGGCGCGGAGACTGTCATCGTATTTTGCGTGAGGACAATCGGCGTTTGACTAAGCGCTTGAGTACTAAATTCCCAACTTTTAGTAATTACAGTTCCTGCAAAGGTGTAATTAATGCTGGCTTGATAGGTTGTTCCCCAATTTAAACGTAGTGTTGGAAATGCGGCAAACCAAGCTTGACTATTGTTCTGCCAGTGACTGGCTATTGGATCGGGCTGGGCACTCAAGTTGCTGAGCGTACGAAACAGTGGGATGACATTTCCGGTGAGCTTTTCCTTCAATGAAAAACTCGCTAAATCTAATTGAATCTGAGTGTTGTTAGCGGGATTGACTTGAACTGAAACCGGGTTTCCAGAAATCGAACATTCAGGTAAAGGATCAGGTGATTCTTCGTAAAAAGATGGGGGCACCGTTCCCCCCGCAGGAGGCCATACAATTACATCACTGCTTTGCGCTCTCAACGTGGCATGCCATTGATCGTAACTCGCAGCACTTACCTTGGTAGTGCCGTCATTACACAGATAATAATATCCTGATTGAATAAGCTCACCTCCTGAAGCGCATGTCTCATTAAAAAGCTTAAGTCCAGAATTTGTGGTTAATACTGACCAGAGCGTGCCATCAGTTGTTTTGGGATTCTTTACTAAACCCAAGCCTATTTCATCCTTGTCAAAATCCAATAAGCCCATACGGTGATATACCGCAGTCATTAAACCATCAATGAGCTCCTCCCCCGTATCCTTATTAAAACTGATATCTTCGGACACAGATGTAATAAAATATTTCGCATACTTTGCTCGGTCAGCCGCATTTAGCCCTGTAAAGCCAACTTTCGCAGGGTCTTCATCGTGTGACATCACATTGTTGGCAAGTTGATAAATTGAATGCGCGGTAGCACTTGCCTCTAGTTGGCTGTTGTTAAAATAAGTCGGCAGGCCTGCTAGTGTTCTTAGGGTATTCAAATAGCTTAATAACGGTGTAATAACGGTTGAAGCCGTTATGCTAGTTTGGACCGCTGTGTTGTTGGCGGAAGTAGCAGTACTATTGATAGTTGAAGTGCTACCGGGAGAGCTTCCCCCACCACAGGCGCTTAACAACATGACTAAGAGTAGTGCTGCAATATATTTATTCACGGTGAGTTTATTATGTAACGCAATTAAGATATGAAAACGTGGATTCAACTTCGAATGAAGCTGGCTTGTCTACGCTTCTCGCTCAGCGGCTGCTCTTGCTTGGGCCACCAACCGCGAAGGCCAAGGTTTAGGTTGAATTCACTTGCAAAAGTTGCATTTCTGAGTTAAATTCAAGATTCCATATTTAAACGTCATTTAGTGTTTCGACTAAGTTACAGGCGTTTAATTACCTCATCGAATTCCTCTATTGGAACTGGCTTACCAAACAGATATCCCTGATAGGTATTACAGTCATGTTGCTTAAGAAAAGCCCGCTGCTCTTCAGTTTCTACGCCTTCGGCAAATACATTCATATCCATTGACTTGGCTAGATCAATGATGGTTTGAACCAACTGTGCATCATTGCCATCTTTGGTAATTCCTTGCACAAACTCCTGATGTATTTTGAGTTGATCAGAAGATAGCTCCCTAATAAACGATAACGATGAATATACCGTGTTGAAATTATCCATAGACAATCTAACCCCCATGTTTCTCAATGCATGGATTTTATCCATCGTATTACACTGCTCTGCGAGCACTAGCTTTTCTGAGAGTTCCATTTTTAAACGAGTTGGATTCGCCTTATACGACATCAAAACATCGCTGACTTCTTCTACGAAACTTGGCAGGGCAAAGTGCTGAGCACTGATATTAACGGTCAGTGTTAAATCGTATGTCTTGTCATCTTTTTCCCACATCGCGAGTTGCAGGCAGGCCATTTGCAGAGCCCAGCGGCTAATATCAATTATCAGCGCACTCTCTTCGGCAATCGGGATGAATTCACTGGGCATGATGATGCCACGCTCTGGGTGCTCCCAGCGTAGAAATGCTTCCGCACCTAGAGGACGATTATCGTTGTCCACCTGAATCTGATAATGCAAATGCAGTTGTTGCAACTCAATAGCGTAATGCAAATCATTGTTCAGCACATCATGTATCGCCGCGTTTTCCTGCATAATGGGGTCAAAAAAACGTACAGTGTTACGCCCACAGCTTTTAGCTTGATACATGGCAATGTCAGCATGCTCAATCAATGACTCGATAGAATCTTCATTGCCGTGATACAGGCTGATGCCAATGCTGGGTGAGCTGTGGTGTTCATGATCCCTGAGATAATACGGAAGAGAGAGTGCTTCACGAATTTTTTCAGCCAACAGAGCGACCTTGGGGGTAGCTTCATCCTGATCCAAGCCAAATGACTCAGCTAACACGACAAATTCGTCCCCTCCGAAGCGTGCCACTGTGTCCATTTCGCGCACACAGGATTTAATTCGTTTACCTACTTCTGTTAGCAATAAATCACCGTATTCATGCCCGAGAGTGTCATTAAGTGTTTTAAACCGATCCAAGTCGATGAATAGCACGGCACCATAGTCGTTCCGGCGAGTGGAAGCGCTGAGTGCTGTACGGAAACGGTCAAGGAATAGTCGACGGTTGGGAAGTTTTGTCAGCACATCATAAAATGCCAGATTATGGATTTCTTGTTCGATCCGTTTGCGCGCCGTTATGTCGCTGAATATCGCCACATAATGGGTAATCTCTAGTTGATCTCGCTTGACTGCGGTAATAGTCATCCATTTAGGATAAATTTCGCCGTTTTTGCGCCTGTCCCAAATTTCTCCAGCCCAAGCGCCATCATGCAACAAGCGTTGCCACATTTCGTTGTAAAAACCACGCTCATGCCGCCCTGAGTGCATGAGACTAGGATTCTTACCAATGACATCCTCAGCGCTATAGCCGGTGATCTCTGAAAATGCCCGATTGACACGGACAATTTTGGCATTTACATCGGTTATTAAAATGGCCTCATGTGTTTCGAAAGTGGCGGCTGCTATGCGTAATTCTTTTTCATTTTGTTTGCGTTTGCTAATATCTCTAACGAAGGTGATATTTAATTCTTGCCCATCAAATTTAATAAAGTTAGCGGAAACTTCTATCGGGAAAATTGAGCCGTCTTTACGCTTGTGATTTGTTTCAAAAGTGATACAGCCCTTCTGCTGTAGCATGTCCCAGTGCTCAGGCCAGCCGTCAAGGTCGGAATCGAGATCAATATCAAGAATAGTTTTTGCATACAGTTCTTCTTTTGTATAACCGTAAGTATTACATGTTGCGTCATTGACATAAATGATGCGCGCCTGCGCATCAATCCAAAATATGCTGTCTGGGGCGTTGTCGCTGACAAACTGATAAATAAGTAACTTTTCTTCAACCTGTTTGAGATCGGTAATATCTTGAGCCGTTCCTAACAAATGAGATGGATTGCCATCTGCATTAAATCTCAATTCACCTTGACCGTTTAGGTAGCGGGTCGTGCCCTCGGGCCTAACACAGCGCCATTCTATTGCCCCCGGCTGCTTTCCAGTCATGTGAGATACAATCCATGCCTGCATACTTGCTCGGTCATCAGGGTGTACAAATTTATTAAAGGTATCAATATCGTGATTGTTTACGTCTGGGGGCATCCCAAAAATTCGAGAAAGTTCATTTGACCACTTAATTCGACCATTACCTAATTCATACTCCCAACTACCAAGGTGAGCCATGGATTGTGCGAGTTTTAAATGCAACTCGTTTTTTTGCAAAGCCATCAATGTCAGTTTTTGTTCGCTTATGTCCTGATAGATACCCAGCAATCCAACTATTTGGTTTTCAGCATTCCGAAGTGGCACTTTGGAGGTTCGCAGCCAAATGGTCTTGCCTTCAGGTGTGGTTTGTGGCTCGTCATAGTTAAGTTTTGGAATGCCTGAAGTCATGACTTGCTGGTCAACACTACGATAAAGTTCGGCTTGTTTTTTCCAGCCTAACTGCCGATCGTCTTTGCCAAGAATGTTCTGCTGAGTTTCTCCCGCATCCTTGGCAAAAATAGAATTGCAACCTAAATAGCGCGATTCCTTGTCTTTCCAGAAAATTCGAATGGGTGCTGTGTCAATAATACTGTTGAGCAAGTTACGCGATTCGGCGAGTGAGTCCATCGCCTCTTTGAGAGACTTCTCACTTTCGGCAATTGAGTTTTGCCAGCTACCTAGCTCACGATCAGTCCTGAATACGGTAAAAAAAAGTGCCGCATAAAGTGCAGCAAATGCACTAAAGACCACCAAACCAATTTTAATGGCGTTTCGATGCACTCGCTCGAAAATCTGAGTTGCATCACGATATATTTCGATAACACCAATTTGATTGTCAGCATAAATTAGTGGCTTGTAAGTTAAGGCAATATCAATACCGTGTATTTCACCGGCCTTCCCGTTAAACGCATCGCGGTACTCAACACTATTCACGGTTTCACCGTGCAGCGCTTGCTCCAGCCAATCTGGGCGCTGACTGCTTCCGCCGATTTCATTTGCCGCGGATGAGTAGATAGCTATACCAGCCATGTTGTATATCTTTAGCTTGAGAATGTCGTCCTTACTTGTCCAGCGAAGTTCAGAAGTTACTAAAGCATCAAATTCTTTACTTTGCTGCAAAGTTTGAATATCTTGCCCCGGGCTTCTGGCAATCAAAGTATGGATTCTTCCACCCAAGGTATGGGCAAGAAAATTTATGGTTGTTTCATTTTCGTTAGCAGCAATTTTCTCATGCTCAGAAAATTGATCTTGACGATGGAGCAATATCAAAATAGTCGCAGTAGCAAACATGGCTACCAGGCTGACAACAGAGAGACGACGCAGCAGGGGAAATCTTTTTGAGTCAGAGTGACTGTCTGAGTGAGCCATCTTGGTGTCTTGGCTTATCATATCTCAACCTCATTCTTGTATTAAAAATGTCGCCACACCCCGTTGTGTGAAAAAAAACTCACGTTAAGTATTGTTCAAAGAAATCCGACATCACTAGATTTAAACTTTTATTGAGTAAAAACCAAGCATTGCAATCGGCTCATGATGTTTTTAAACCATTTTTTGTCATCTTACGCCTATATTTTAAAACAACCAACTATTCTTATTGGGTATAATTTCCATCCCATCTCGTATCTAAAACGGCCCAAAACCACTGTACTGTTCGCTCCCCCCAAGGATAAGTGACGCTGAATACGGTGCTCAAACTGTGTGGACTCAGCTATCGCGTGAGCCAGAAACCATACTCACGTTTAGCGCATACCAACAAATAGCATTTATCGCTGCCCCAACAATTGTAAGGTATAAGCTGTCGTAATAATCAGCAGCGTACCAAGCACTCCGATCATCATGGTATGCAGCCCGAAACCCCAAACGCCCTCAGCGAACCATAGTTTGCTGGCACTTGCCCATGCAACGAATATTAATCCGACAAGCGTGGCTAGCAGTGCTTGGCGTGATTTCAGCCTAGGCATTAATACAGCGGACAGGAATAAACCCAACATGCCGCCGCCGAAGATGGCTGACATTTGCCACCAGACATCTAGCGCCGTTTTGGCATTAATCATCACTAGACTGGCTAGTGTTGCGAGTACGCCAATAACGGCAGTAGAAATACGAATTACTTTCAATTGAGTCTGATCGTCTGCATCAGGCTTTAAAACGCGTTTGTAAAAGTCGACGGTAAATACGGTTGCCGAACTATTCAACGATGAATCCAGTGTACTCATTCCGGCCGCAAGCACACCTGCAATGACTAAACCGACCAAACCAACGGGTAGTTCATACACTATAAAATAGGGGAAAATTTGATCGGCTTTGCTGGGCAAGGATTCGGCGGGCACATTTAAATAGTAAGCAAATAACGCCGTGCCAATCAGGAAGAACAAGGCGGAAACAGGAATGTATAACAAGCCACCCAGCCATAGTGCTTTTTTAGCTTCCGCTTCGCTGGGAGCGGACAAGAAGCGCTGTACATAATTTTGATCTACCGAGAAGTTTTTCAGATTTTCGACGACACCAAAAATGAAGATCACCCAGAAGCCTTGAATGACTAGATTGAAGTCCGTCTCGCCTAAAGAGAATTTATGCTCTCGGTTCGCCACCACGCTCAGTTGTTCCCAACCACCTGGCATATTGCTCAGCAATAAAAACAAGCATAGCAAGCCACCAAAAAACAACACCACTGATTGCACAACGTCTGTCCAGATCACGGCGGCGAAGCCGCCCAACAGGGTATAAATAATGGTCAAAAATCCTAGCCCCAATATCAACACTTTAATATCAACATCCAACAAAGCCGCCAATGCCAGCGCTGTAAGATATAGCACGACAGCAAAACGTCCGATTTGTAACAAGATGTAAGCGCTACCCATATACACCCGCGCCCACAGTGAAAAACGTTGTTCCAAATATTCGTAAGCAGTGGTTTTAACCTGATTGCGGTAGAGCGGAATAAAGCATTTTGAGGCTATAAAAATAGCAACAGGCAAGGTTAAGGAAAATACAAAAGGACTCCAATTGGATGAATAACTTTTGCCGGGATTAGCCAAAAAGCTAATGCTGCTCAAATAAGTTGCCATTAAAGACAATCCAATCGCCCAGCCAGGAATCAGGTTTCCCGCTAGGGTAAATCCCTTCATGTCGCCGCTACGTTTTACAAACCATGTGCCAAACGCTGTTGTGGCGACGATGTAAAACACAATAATAAAATAATCAATTGCTGAAATATCGTTACTCATGCATGAATTCCTTGAATGTTGGGCAATGTCTCAGGCAATTCTAAGGGAATTCAAAAGAAAAGCAGTGGATTTCTTTGTAGCGGGACGAGTCTAACTCGGATTGATCCTAAGAGGCGAAGCTCTGTACGCAAGCTATCTTCAACTTGCTTAAATCCAATAATAAATTTGGACTGAATTAGCGAAGCAAGGTCAATACAGTATTAGGCGATTGATTGGCTTGTGCCAACATCGCAGTACCGGCTTGCTGCAAAATTTGTGAACGGGTTAATTCTGAAGTGGCAGCAGCATAGTCGGTATCCATAATGCGGCTACGCGAAGCTGATTGATTTTCGGCTGTAATCTGCAAGTTTTTGATAGTCGATTCAAAGCGAGATTGGGCGGAACCAAATGTTGCGCGCATCCCTGTCGCCATTGCAATATCCGCGTCCAGTTTAGCAATTTCAGCCTGAGCAGTTTGTGAAGTAGCCCCCAGTGATGTCGAAGTCATGAGCAATGCCGATCCGTTTGAAATCGTGATGCTGTCAATCCCCGCTTGACTATTCGCCCCCACTTGAAAAACCTCATTAACTGCTGATGAAAGCAAGGGAATATTGTTAAAAGAAGTGGCGGCGATCACTCGCGTATTTTCTTCATGGAGTTGGACAAACTCTGTATTAATGGAATCTATATCCGCGTTAGATGTGGCATTTGCACCCTGTACAGCTAGTTCTCGCATACGCGCCAAGTTTTGTTGAATCGCACCCAATGCGCTTTCAGCTGTTTGCGACAATGAGATGCCATCATTCGCATTTCTAATCGCCTGGTTCGCGCCTCGAATCTGACTTTCCATGCGTGATGCAATCGCCAGACCAGCAGCGTCGTCTTTGGAACTATTTACCCGCAAGCCAGAAGACAAGCGCTGCACAGATGTACTCAATGTGCCCTGCGATTTATTCAAATTACGTTGCGTATTTAGTGAGGCAAGGTTGGTATTCACAAACGAAGCCATATCGTCACTCCCGTTAGCTCAATCAAGATTGTTCAATCTATCCGCGTCACGCCCAGCATATCGCTATATACGACTAAACAAAGCCCTAAACAGATGAGGGAAAAAGGCTTAATTTAATAATTATTTGCTCTCAGCGCCAATGCCATACGAGACATCGGTGTTCTTTTAAACGAGGAGACTACCCCGCCGCCTCTCGCACCACTCCCGCAATCTTCTCTGCCCAGTGCTTTACCTTGATGCTATCCTCTCCTTCCACCATGACGCGCAACAATGGTTCAGTCCCAGAAGGACGAAGTAATACGCGCCCCTTGCCATCCAAAGCTTGTTCCGCTTCACCCACTATCGCTTTAACTACTGGGCGTTTCAGCAGCTCGGCGGCTTTACCAGGCACTTTTACATTAATGAGAATTTGCGGATACATCACCAAATTTGATGACGCTTGCGCGAGTGTTTGTTTGCTGGCGCACAAAGCATGCAGCACTTGCAATGCTGACACGATACCGTCGCCAGTACTGTGTTTATCGAGACAAATAATGTGGCCTGAATTCTCCCCACCAAGTTGCCAACCCTTTTGTTGCAGCAACTCCATCACATAGCGGTCACCCACTTTGGCGCGGGCGAAAGGCACATCTAGCTTTTGCATAGCGTGCTCAAATGCTAAATTAGTCATCAGTGTACCAACCACGCCACCTTTCATCGTAGCCTGTGTCTGACGGTGCTGAACGACAATATATAGCAGCTGATCCCCGTCATAGAGCGTGCCTTGTGAATCTGTCATGATAAGCCGGTCACCATCACCATCAAGGGCCAGACCAATATCAGCCTTATGTTCTTTTACCGCAAGTTGCAAATTCTTAGGTGAAGTTGCCCCGTAGCCATCATTAATGTTCTTCCCGTTAGGCTCTGCGCCAATTGAAATCACATCTGCGCCGAGTTCGTGAAATACATTAAAGGCGATGTGATATGTCGCGCCGTGAGCGCTATCCACCACAATTTTTAGTCCACGCAGATTCATATCTGCGGGAAAAGTGCTTTTGCAAAACTCAATATAGCGGCCTACTGCGTCGTCTAAACGTTTGGCTTTACCCAATTTTTCCGATGCATTGGTCTGCATTGGATTGTCTAATGCAGTTTCAATAGCGAGTTCAACATCATCAGCAAGCTTAGTCCCATCCTCCGAGAAAAATTTTATACCGTTATCTTCAAACGGGTTATGCGAGGCTGAAATTACCACTCCTGCCTGCAAGCGTAGCGCGCGAGTAAGATATGCCACCGCAGGTGTCGGTATTGGCCCAGCTAAATATACATCAATGCCAGCGGCAATAAGCCCTGCCTCAAGTGCCGACTCCAGCATATAACCCGAAATACGCGTATCTTTACCGATCAGCACCGCTGGATGTTCTCCTTGAGTGTGCTCAGCATTCGCCAATACCTTTCCTGCTGCATAACCCAAGTGCATCACAAACTGTGGAGTGATTGGATGCACGCCCACTTTGCCGCGCACACCGTCAGTACCAAAATATCTTCTGCTCATTTTATACTTTCCATTTATTTCGAAAAATCAATTCACCACAGAAGCAGCGATCAAGCGGCTTCGTTTACGGCTCTCCATACTTTCAGCACCTCAACTGTTTCGCGCACATCATGCGCACGCACAATAGCTATTCCGCCTTGCACTGCTAGCAAAGCAGCTGTAACACTGGCTAGCTGACGTTGCCCCGCATCTCGCCCAATGATTGCGCCCAGCATGGATTTACGCGACAAGCCCGCCAAAACCGGCACACCAAGCTCAGCCAACAAAGTTATATTTTTCAATAAAGACAGATTATGCAGCAATGTCTTACCAAAACCAAAACCGGGATCACACACAATCCGTTCGCGAGCAATTCCTGCCGTTTGAGTCGCCAATATTCGGCTGCGTAAAAATGCCAGCACTTCGCTTACCACGTCAGTATATTGAGGTGCTAGTTGCATATTGTCTGGCTGACCCTGCTTGTGCATCAAGCAAATCGCCGCATCGCTAGCGGCAAGCACGGCCAAGGCTTGTGGTGCTTGCAGTGCATTAATGTCATTCACCATACTTGCGCCAGCTGCAAGTGCCGCACGCATCACGCCCGGCTTCCAAGTATCAATAGAAATTGGTACAGCCACATCGCGCAAGCCCTCGAAAACTGGCAGCACACGATCCAACTCCTCCTGTTCGCTGACCGGTTGTGCACCGGGACGAGTAGACTCACCACCAATATCAAGAATATCAGCGCCTTCGGCGATTAAGTTATGCGCATGGTCAATTGCTGCCTGAGAAGATAAATGTTTGCCACCGTCCGAGAAAGAATCAGGCGTGACATTGACGATCCCCATCACCCTAGGATGTGAGAGATCTAGTTGGAATTTACCGCACTGGAGAGGCATTGATGTGAAACGTGAAATGTGAGCGCTACCTTTCACGTTTCACTATTTCAAGTCTCTTGCGCTGGCTCAACCGGTGCAGCAGGTGCGCTCGGTTCAGCGTCTTGTGGAGGAGGAGGTGGTGGTGCTTTGTATACAGGCTTAGGTGGCCTAGGTGGATTGCCGTCCATGATGTCGTTAATCTGGTCGGCATCAATCGTTTCCCATTCCAGCAAGGCTTGGGTCATCGCTTCAATTTTGTCACGATTGGCTTCAATCAAGCCACGTGCTAAAGCATATTGCTGATCAATAATGCGACGAATTTCTTCATCCACTTTTTGCATCGTAGATTCAGAGACATTCTTGTGCGTCGTTACCGAACGACCAAGGAAAACTTCGCCGTCATTTTCACCATAGACCATTGGGCCCAAGGCATCAGACATACCCCACTGAGTGACCATTTTACGCGCCATATCAGTAGCACGCTCGAAGTCATTGGAAGCACCCGTAGTCATCTGGTTCATGAATATCTCTTCGGCAATACGACCACCGAACAACACAGCTAGCGTATCCAAAATACGATTCTTGTCCATGCTGTAACGATCTTCCGATGGCAACTGCATGGTAAGGCCCAAAGCGCGTCCACGCGGAATAATGGTGACTTTATGCACCGGATCACACTTAGGCAACAACTTCGCCACCACTGCATGACCAGACTCATGGTAAGCCGTATTACGACGTTCTTCTTCCGGCATAATCATTGTGCGACGCTCCGCGCCCATCATGATTTTGTCTTTAGCTGATTCGAAGTCGTCCATCTCAACGAAACGCTTACCACGACGCGCTGCGAACAACGCTGATTCATTCACCAAATTAGCTAAGTCAGCACCAGACATACCTGGTGTACCGCGCGCCAAAATATCTGCCTTCACGTCAGTTGCCACTGGCACTTTACGCATATGCACATTCAAAATCTGCTCACGACCACGAATATCTGGCAAAGGCACAACTACCTGACGGTCAAAACGACCCGGACGCAGCAGTGCTGAATCTAGTACATCTGGACGGTTTGTCGCTGCAATCACGATAACTCCGCTCGCGCCTTCAAAACCATCCATCTCTACTAGCAAAGCATTCAGTGTTTGCTCGCGCTCGTCGTTACCACCGCCCATACCTGCGCCACGTTGGCGACCAACTGCATCAATTTCGTCAATGAAAATAATACATGGTGAGTTTTTCTTAGCTTGTTCGAACATGTCGCGCACACGTGCAGCACCCACACCAACGAACATCTCAACGAAATCCGAGCCTGAGATAGAAAAGAATGGCACTTTGGCCTCTCCCGCGATAGCTTTAGCCAACAAAGTCTTACCTGTACCGGGACTGCCTACCATTAATACACCGCGCGGGATACGCCCACCAAGCTTCTGAAACTTGCTCGGATCACGAAGAAAGTCAACCAACTCGGAAACTTCTTCCTTGGCCTCATCACAGCCAGCCACATCGCCGAAGGTGACGCTTTCTTTCGCATCATCCAACAAACGTGCTTTGCTCTTACCGAAGGAAAACGCTCCACCCTTGCCGCCGCCCTGCATTTGGCGCATAAAAAACATCCACACACCGATAAGCAACAGCATTGGAAACCAAGAGATGAATACTTGAGTGAAAAATCCTTGCTCTTCGTCTGGTTTCGCCTCAATTTTTACCCCATTTTTCAGCAAATCTGAAACCATCCACAAGTCGCTAGGCGCATAACTTGTGATGCGTTTGCCATCCGCCGTAGTGGCTCTAAGTGTGCGCCCTTCAATGACGACCTTGAGGATATGACCTTTCTTCACTTCTTCCAGGAACTGCGAATAATCCAGATGCGCCTGCGACGGCGACATCTGGCGCGCATTAAACTGGTTAAATACAGTCATCAGCACTAAAGCTACGACCATCCAAATTCCGACACTCTTAAACAAATTATTCACTATTGCCCCTCAATGAGCTGCATAAACGTCTGCGCATTAAACACTGTCCGACCTGATTACTCAAGGGCAAAATTCCCTCTCGCTCCTCCCGAACACACATGGAAGAAAAATCAAATCATTACACGAAATTAAACTCTAGCGAACTAACGCTTTCCTAAACCCACCAAATACAATTCACTACTGCGATCACGTGAGGCCTTGGGCTTACGGCTATACACTTTCACAAAATGACTACGCACCAGCTTCAGGTAATCCTCAAAACCGACACCTTGAAACACCTTAACCACAAAGCCTCCGTCTGACTTAAGGTTCTGCACCGCAAAATCCAAGGCCAATTCGGCCAGATAAATCCCACGAGCCTGATCCACAGAGTCGATGCCACTGATATTGGGGGCCATATCTGAAATTACAAGCCCTATTTGCTGACCGCCCAATTTTTCTTCAAGTTGCACCAGCACTGTATCATCCCGAAAGTCTCCCAGAATAAACTCCACATGCGGCAACGGCGTCAATGGCAGCAAATCCAATGCAATGATTTTACCATTTCGCCCAAGCTTGTCCGCTACCACCTGGCACCAGCCCCCTGGGCTTGCCCCCAAGTCTACAACCACCATACCGGACTTAAGCAAATGGTCGCGTTCATCAATCTCCAACAATTTGTATGCTGCTCGCGAACGATATCCATCCTTATGCGCACGCTGCACATAAAGATCGTTCACATGTTCGCGCATCCATTGTTTGCTGGTTTTAGATGCCTTCATCGTTTAGAATCCATTCTCACTTTAAGGAATAACATGTTGAATCTCTCCGTTGCACAGCGCCTAGAGCTAAAATCTCGCGCTCATACACTCAGTCCTATCGTTATCATTGGCAACGCCGGACTAACCCCCTCTGTTCTAGAAGAAATTGAGCGCAGCTTAAAAAGTCATGACCTGCTTAAGATCCGCGTAATGAGTGATGATCGCGAACTGCGTAGCGCCATACAGCAAGAAATATGCACAACGCTACACGCCGGACCCGTCCAGCATATCGGTAAAATGTTGGTAATTTATCGCCCGCTGGACATTCCGCTCGCTAGCCCAACCAAGCGTAAAAAAGGCAAACCGTTGAGTAAAAAACAACTGGGCAGTCGCGCTTAATAGCGAGAGAAGGGTAAATCTCATTTATTTCCATGCACTAGATCTTACCCTTCACTCTTCTCCCTTTCCAGCAGTTAAATGTACTGAACCTCAAGCACTTCATATTCACGCACGCCGCCCGGCGCACGTACTTCAGCAATATCTCCGCACGACTTGCCGATGAGCGCGCGGGCAATTGGTGAACTGATAGAAATCTTATGTTGTTTGATATCCGACTCATCGTCGCCAACGATCTGGTAGGTGATCACATCGCCCGAATTAACATCTTCCATTTTTACCGTCGCACCAAATACACAACGCCCCTCAGCGTTAAGTGTTTTAGGATCGATAACTTGTGCACTACCCAGCTTAAATTCCAACTCGACAATACGACCTTCAACAAAAGATTGCTTTTCTTTCGCCGCTTCATATTCTGCATTTTCAGACAAATCGCCCTGCGCACGCGCCTCTGAAATAGCATTAATAACCCATGGACGCTCCACCGATTTCAAACGATGCAGCTCATTACGCATCATTTCTGCGCCAATTACAGTTAATGGAACTTTACTCATACTGCATCCTTCCTTTGTACTATTTCGTTAAGCGACGGTGCAAAGATTGCACGTCATACACCTGCAATTCAGTCAGGTGTTGCATTCCCATGCAAGCCGCACGTGCACCTGCCAGCGTTGTGTAATAGGTTACTCGCCCTTGCAATGCCGCATGGCGAATAGAGTACGAGTCGCGCATCACTGAAGGCTTGCTATCAACTGTATTAAAGATAAGATGAATTTCGCCATTTTTAATAATGTCCACGACATGTGGACGACCTTCAGCAACTTTATTTACCAAAGACACAGGAATACCTGCCTCAGCAATGACTAATGCTGTTCCGCGTGTAGCCACAATTGCAAAGCCCAAATCGTGCAAGGTTTTTGCCACCTCAACTGCACCGGTCTTATCCGCTTCGCGCACACTGACGAATACCTTACCCGTCTTCGGCAGCTTTACACTCGCAGCTAATTGCGATTTAACGAATGCTTCAGCAAAAGTTTCACCCACACCCATCACTTCACCTGTTGACTTCATCTCAGGCCCGAGAATCGTATCCACACCAGGGAATTTGATAAACGGAAACACCGCTTCTTTAACTGAGTAATAAGGTGGAATCACCTCCTTAGTCACGCCCTGCGCTGCTAATGTCTGGCCCGCCATACAACGTGCAGCGATTTTTGCCAAAGCCACACCTGTCGCTTTTGACACATACGGCACGGTGCGTGAAGCACGTGGATTCACTTCCAGCACATAGACTGTTTCACCCTGAATCGCGAACTGCACATTCATCAAACCAACCACATTCAGCTCTTTAGCCATCGCCACTGTCTGGCGGCGCAACTCATCCTGAAGCTTGACTGACAAAGAGTATGGTGGCAATGAACAAGCCGAATCGCCAGAATGCACGCCCGCCTCTTCAATGTGCTCCATGATGCCACCAATAATGACCTGTGTACCATCTGACATCGCATCCACGTCGACTTCGATAGCATCATTCAAGAAACGATCCAACAAGATTGGCAGACGCTCTGGAAATGTCTTAGACATTTCCTCCGCATCACGCATATAGCGTTCCAGATCTGGCTGGGCGTGAATGATCTCCATCGCACGACCGCCCAACACATTGGAAGGACGCATCACCAGCGGATAACCAATTTCTTCCGCACCCGCAAGGCCATCTGCCACATTGCTAGCAGTGCGATTAGGCGGCTGCTTCAATTCCAACTTGCGCAACATCGCTTGGAAGCGCTCACGATCTTCCGCGCAATCAATCATATCTGGCGTTGTACCAATGATAGGCACGCCGTTCTTTTCCAAGCCACGCGCCAGCTTCAACGGTGTTTGTCCGCCGTACTGCACGATCACTCCAATCGGCTTCTCGACTGCCACCACTTCCAGCACATCCTCTAATGTCAGCGGTTCAAAATACAAGCGATCCGAAGTATCGTAGTCGGTAGAAACCGTCTCAGGATTGCAGTTAACCATAATGGTCTCGTAACCATCTTCGCGCATCGCCAAGGCGGCGTGCACGCAACAATAGTCAAACTCAATGCCCTGACCAATACGATTCGGCCCTCCACCCAGCACCATAATTTTTTTGTTATTGCTAGGCTGTGATTCGCACTCTTCCTCATAGGTCGAATACATATACGCCGTATTGGTAGCGAATTCAGCCGCACAGGTGTCTACACGTTTATATACCGGACGAACACCTAGCGCATGACGATAGGCGCGCACTGACTCATCATAAATACCTAACAAAGCGGCGATACGCGCATCAGCAAAACCGCTGCGCTTCAAATTGCGCAAATCATCAGCACTCAAGCTTTCCAAAGTGCGTCCGCTTAATGACTTCTCTTGCAGAATCAGATCTTCAATTTGCACCAAAAACCAAGGATCAATTTTGCTAACATTAAAGACCTCTTCCACGCTCATACCAAAGCGAAAAGCATCACTCACCGCCCAAATACGCTCAGGGCCGGGATTACCCAACTCCGAGACAACAGCATCTTGATCGCTATATTTTTCATCCAGCCCGTTCACGCCCACTTCAAGACCGCGCAAGGCTTTCTGAAATGACTCTTGAAAAGTACGACCAATCGCCATTACTTCGCCCACCGATTTCATTTGAGTGGTCAAACGGTCATTGGCTTGCGGAAACTTTTCAAAGGCGAAACGCGGAATCTTAGTTACGACGTAATCTATAGTTGGCTCAAATGAAGCAGGCGTTGCGCCGCCAGTAATATCATTTTGCAATTCATCCAGCGTAAATCCAACGGCCAGCTTAGCCGCGACTTTTGCAATCGGAAAACCTGTTGCCTTGGAAGCCAGCGCAGACGAACGCGACACACGCGGATTCATCTCGATCACCACCATACGCCCGTCATCGGGATTAATAGAGAACTGCACGTTGCTACCACCCGTCTCCACGCCGATTTCGCGCAGCACCGCTAGCGAAGCGTCACGCAGAATCTGATATTCCTTGTCGGTCAGTGTCTGTGCCGGAGCAACGGTAATAGAATCACCAGTATGCACGCCCATTGGATCGAGGTTTTCAATAGAACAGATGATGATACAATTATCACTGCGATCACGCACCACCTCCATCTCATATTCTTTCCAACCCAGCAGTGATTCTTCAATCAGCAACTCTTTGGTTGGAGACGCTTCCAAACCACGCTCGCAAATCTCCACGAATTCTTCGCGGTTGTAAGCAATACCGCCACCGGAGCCACCCATAGTAAAAGATGGACGAATAATGGTCGGGTAGCCCATCGCCTGCTGCACTTGCAGCGCCTCTTCCATACTGTGAGCAATGGTAGAACGCGCCGAAGCCAAGCCAATACGAGTCATTGCCTGCTTAAACTTCTCACGATCTTCCGCCATATCGATAGCTTCGCGCGACGCGCCAATCATCTCGACATTGTATTTCTCCAGCACACCATGCTTAGCCAAATCTAGCGCGCAATTCAGCGCTGTCTGCCCACCCATGGTCGGCAAGATGGCATCCGGCTTTTCCTTAGCAATAATTTTCTCTACGACCTGCCAAGTAATTGGCTCAATGTAAGTCGCATCGGCCATCTCGGGGTCGGTCATGATGGTCGCTGGATTCGAGTTCACCAGAATGACGCGATAGCCCTCTTCACGCAGCGCCTTACAAGCCTGCGCGCCAGAATAGTCAAACTCGCACGCCTGCCCGATAACAATAGGGCCAGCGCCGATAATGAGAATAGATTTTAAGTCAGTACGTTTTGGCATTTCTTTGACGGTGAAAAGTGAAAAGTGAAAAGTGAAAAGTTGAGGACAGTACACCGCCCTCATTTCACGTTTCACATTTCACGCTTCACGTTCTCCTCCATCATTCCAACAAATTTATCGAACAATCCGTCCACATCATGCGGACCGGGGCTTGCTTCGGGGTGTCCTTGGAAACAGAATGCCGGCTTGTCGGTCAATTCAAAACCTTGCAGCGTTCCATCAAACAGAGAGACATGGGTCACGCGCACATTCGCGGGTAGCGATTCTGCATCCACTGCAAAACCATGGTTTTGGCTAGTAATCATTACCTGCTTAGTCTGCGTATCTTGCACTGGATGGTTCGCGCCGCGATGACCGAACTTCATCTTCACTGTCCTTGCCCCCGCGGCCAAACCAAGAATCTGATGCCCCAGGCAAATTCCAAACAAGGGCATACCCTCCTCAAGGAATTGCTGAGTCGCCTTAATTGCGTAATCACAAGGCCCTGGATCCCCAGGGCCGTTGGACAAAAACACACCATCCGGCTTCAATGCCAACACATCCGCTGCACTGGCTTTAGCTGGAACAACGGTAATTCGGCAGCCACGCTCAGCCAGCATGCGCAAAATATTGCGCTTCACACCGAAATCGTAAGCCACCACATGGAATTTCGAATCAGTGACATCACTATAGCCATCACCTAACACCCACTCGCGCTGCGTCCATGTATAAGATTTATCGCAAGTCACTACCTGCGCTAAATCCATACCCGCTAAACCAGCAAAACCACGTGCCGCAGCCAATGCCGCCTCCACGTCATCACCGGTAGCAATACAGCCATTTTGCGCGCCTTTGCTACGCAAAATACGTGTCAACTTGCGCGTATCAATACCCGCAATAGCAACTACATTATTGGCCTTTAAATATTCGGGCAGTGATTGCGTACTGCGAAAATTGCTCACCGTCATAGACAAATCACGGATAATCAAACCACTGGCAAATACTTGACGCGACTCGACATCTTCAGGATTGCAACCCACATTACCAATATGCGGACAAGTCAGCGTAACGATTTGACTACAATAAGATGGATCTGTAAGTATTTCCTGATAGCCCGTCATTGAGGTATTAAACACCACCTCACCAACGCTACTACCGGACGCACCAATGGCAGTTCCGCGAAACACTGTCCCATCGGCTAAAACTAAAATGGCAGGGCTTGCTTGCGACACCGGGGTACCCTCTCAATCTGGACATAAAGAAGCGGGATAAGCTCGCAGCTCGTCCCGCCTTTTGAATTAGGGCCGCATTATAGCCGAAGAGGTGTTGGGCATCAAATATCTCGATGAACTCAAAATGGCAGGGCTGAGCTTAGCTCGCAGCCAAATCTGCCCGATATAAATAGCGCTGCAAACCTGAAAAAAATTTCAAATAGATAGTGACGGCATATTACAGCGCCCTGATGAACGTCCGCTACAGCAGCAACTTCTTCAGCTCATCTAGGCCAATAAGCTTGCGTTAACAGAAGGATTATAGGCGTTGAAAATCTTTCATTACACCCTCGTACCCTAGGTGATCTACATTTCACTTGGCACGTTGATATCACTTGCCATTATCTTTTTCTCTATCAGCTTTGGTATCGGTATTACTAGAAATTAAAACCCCATATTTTTTAATTCCGCTAGAAACATTTGTCTATTTTTCTGGAGTTCTTTCTTCGACCACACTTGATAGATCAACAGCCAATTCTTAGCTTTCTCCGTGTGCCCGCAAACTTAATCTCTTTAACCCTTTTTTATCGCCAGCATTACCTTCTTCAGCTTGTGTTTTGCCGCATATGCCAAGAATTATTTTAGACTTAATACATCCTGCATATCATACATGCCAGAGGGGTTTCTTTTCAGGAAACGTGCGGCGCGCAAGGCGCCCAGTGCAAAAGTGGCACGACTACTAGCCTTATGAGTGATTTCGATACGCTCACCTATGCCGGCAAACAACACGGTATGGTCGCCCACAATGTCGCCGCCTCTTACGGTGGCAAAGCCTATCGTGGAAGGATCGCGTTCACCCGTCACACCTTCGCGCCCATACACAGCACATTCTTCCAAATTGCGCCCCAAGGTACGCGCCACCACTTCCCCTAGGCCTAGCGCAGTTCCAGAAGGCGCATCGACTTTATGACGGTGATGCGCTTCAATAATCTCGATGTCGTAGCCTTCGCTCAGTACACGCGATGCGGTCTCCAACAACTTAAACACTAAATTCACCCCCACGCTCATATTGGGCGCAAAGACCACACCGATATCTTGCGCGGCGACTCCTAGTTGGGCTTTCTGTTGCGCATTCAATCCAGTCGTCCCGATGACAATATGCACACCGAGCTGGCGACAAATTTCGAGGTGTTGCAAAGTCCCTTCGGGGCGGGTGAAGTCGATCAATACGTCCGCGCCTTGCAATGCCGCTTGCATATCCGCAACGACTTTAACGCCAGACATGCCCCCAAATTCGCTTGCATCCTTGCCCAAGGCATCACTACTAGAATGATCGAGCACCGCATGCAAAACCATGTCATCTGCCTGCTTGACACACTCCAACAAGATTCTTCCCATGCGTCCAGAACATCCCGCAATCACTACTTTTATTTTGCTCATCACCTATCCTATTTAGTCGGCGCACCATCCTCGATGCGCTGCAAATTATCTTTAACAAAATACAAGGTCATATGACGCTCTTCGATTAACTTGCCCTCTTGCTCAAAAATATACACATAGTCCCATCGACCCGCATGAAAAGGATCGCTTATCAATGGCGTACCGAGTACCGAGTTGACCTGCTGCTGCGTCATACCCACGTGTACACGTGCGCGCATCTCAGGAGTAATTAAATTACCCTGCCGAACCTCAACTTTATGTGGCATAAGCCAACTACATGAAGCCAACAATAATGAAACAAGAGTAATACTGATACGCATGTGCTTATACCTTCAATAAAAAATATGTATCCGCAGATTTAGGCGGATTAAATTTTGGATGCCTTAATGTTCGGCAGATTTCACGAGATGATGCTGGTGCAATCCACAGACATGCTGCAAAACAGCGCGCATGATACCTCAAGCGGCAAGCCCTAACATTTCTGCGGCATGCTTACGCGTCGTTTCGGTCATTGTCACCCCTCCCAACATGCGCGCGATTTCCTCAATACGCTCTGCTGGAGAAAGCACACAAATATTGCTTAAAGTTGTGCCATTTTTCGCACTTTTACTCACTTGCCATTGCGCATCGGCCTGTGCTGCCACTTGCGGCAGGTGCGTGACACACATAATCTGATGACGCTTGCCCAATTGTTTAAGCAAGGCCCCGACGATCTCTGCCACGCCACCACCGATACCGCTATCCACTTCGTCAAAAATCAACGTCGGCACCGTAGCGGCACGACTGGCCGCAACCTGTATCGCCAAACTAATACGCGACAATTCACCTCCCGACGCAACTTTAGCCAAATTGCGCAAAGGCGTGCCCTGATTGGCCGCCACCTGAAACTCCACGGCCTCTAATCCGTGGACATTAGGCTCTGACAATAGCGTCAATTGCACCGCAAACTTCCCGCCCTGCATCGCCAGTGTTTGCATTGCTGTCGTAATCTCTAGCGACAAAGTTTTTGCCGCCTTGCTGCGCGCCACACTTAACTTTTGCGCGGCACTAAGATATTCGGCTTGCGCTGCTTCATCTTGCTTACACAATTCATCTAAGTCAGCGCTAGCCCCCAATTCATCCAAGCGTTCGGCGAAGCCTTGCAATACCTGCGGCAATTGCTCAGGCGGCACACGGTATTTACGCGCAGCCTCCACGACATCCGCCATGCGCCGTTCCTGCTCGCGTAACAACTGCGGATCAGCATCTAGTTTTTGCTGGTAATGCCGTAGGGCATACACGGCTTCTTGCAATTCATTCTGCGCACTCTCCAACATAGTGAGTGTATCTTGCAATTCAGCATCGAATTCCAAGCCATCACGTAAACGTGTTGTCAGCGCATTCAACTGTGTAAGACAAGCGCTATCCGCTTCGCTCAACACTTCCACACCAAATTGCGCCGTCTCTAGCAAAGTCGCCGCGTGCGATAAACGCGCATAATCAGACTGCAAGGCTTCCCAATCGGAGGCAGCAAAATTCAATGTTTCCAGCTCTCCATGTTGAAACTCCAGCAACTCACGTTCAGCTGCCATTGCCCCTGCATTTTGCTCCACTTGCGTGCGCCGACGATGCAGTATTTGCCATGCTTTAAAACTCTTTGCCACGGCTTCCGTTTCTTGCTGCAAGCCCGCATGAGTATCCAATAAATCACGCTGCGCTTCCTGACGCAGCAAGGATTGGTGAGCATGCTGCCCATGGATATCTAGCAAGTGCTCGCCCACTTCACGCATTTGCTGCATGGTGGCACTGCGTCCATTAATAAATCCACGTGAGCGCCCGCTCGCATCTAATACGCGACGCATCAAACAAACACCTTCGTCACCTTGTAATTCCTGCTCTTGCAACCATGTTTGCGTATCTGGCAATGTAGCAATATCAAATTCTGCACTGATCTCGGCACGCTCACATCCGGCGCGCACCATAGCGCCATCAGCGCGCTCACCCAAAGCAAGTGACAGCGCATCAATCAATATGGATTTTCCCGCCCCAGTTTCGCCAGTAAGCGCAGTAAAACCTGCACCGAAATCAAGCTCGAGAGAAGCGACAATAACGAAATCGCGTATACCTAAAAATTTAAGCATTTAAAGAAACTTATTCCAGAGCAATTTTTCACGCAGCGTGTGGTAATAGCTATGTCCCACTGGATGCAGCAAATGCACATGATCTTTGTGACGCGCCACAAATAATTTGTCATGCAGCTGCAAATCAAAATTCGTATGGCTATCAAAACGCACGTGCACTTCACCAACCCGATGCATCAAAACCTCTATTTCCGATTCACCGCTCACCACAATCGGACGATTGCTAAGTGTATGCGGACATACCGGCACTAGCGCCATTACATCCAATGCCGGATGCAAAATTGGACCGCCCGCCGAAAGTGCGTAGGCAGTAGAGCCAGTAGGTGTGGTCACAATCAAGCCATCGGCACGCTGAGTGTAGAGATATTCACCATCAATACGCACTTCGCACTCAATCATGCTGTCGATGTTACTCCGATGCACGACCATTTCATTAAAAGCGATTGCATTGCACACTTCAACATCGCCACGCATAACGCGCACCGACAACAACATGCGCCGCTCTGTAATAAATTTCCCCTGCAACATTGCCGAAAGGCTAAGTTTCATTGTTTCAAGAGAAAGATCAGTCAAGAAACCGAGTCGCCCCTGATTAACGCCGACTAAAGGAATGCCAAATGGAGCCAAGGTGCGAGCAATGTTGAGCATCGTGCCATCCCCCCCCATCACAATTGCCAAATCCACAGCCCCCTTCATTTCATCTAGCGACAATACGCGATAAGAATGCGGGCCAAGATGCTCTGCTGTAAGGCTATCTACCGCCACTTCAACCCCTTTTTCCGATAGGAAAGCCGCCAAACGAGACAATGGCTCAGCTATTGCAGGGGTCTTGTATTTTCCTATCAGGGCGATAATTTTAAAGGATGAATTCATATATGAGATTAAACCATAGCTACTACACAATGACAAAGACACAAGCTAACAATACTACGAACACTATTTTACAAACATTTCCCCGCCGCATGTCTAAATGTTACAATTACATTAAATCAGTAGGTTAATTATTCGAACTAACATCTGCTACCAAATGTCTCATTCTTTACTCGCCGCCAAAATACAAAATTCGCCCACCAAGGTGTTACAGTCCATCGCAACTATCACGGGCGAGCGTGACCGCGATTTGCTGGCAAGCGCTTTAGTCAGCACTTTATCCGAACTAATACATAGCCAACGCATTTCCATGTACCGCATCATTCAAACTGATCACGGTGACGAAGTTGTTCTAGTGGCTGAAGCATGCGAGCACCCCGAAGCTGCGTCAGCCTTACTAGGCTCCATCACCCTCGCATCTGACCGGGCCGACTTTCGCACTGTTTTAAATTCTGGCATAGAACACATCCGTCCTACACAAACCAACTCGCATTCCGTACACCCTATCATCGGCCAGCATGGTGTCGTCGGCCTGCTTGAGTCTATTACAAAAACACACAATGATTTAGACCGACATCTGATTTCAGCCTTTTTAAAGGTTTATAGCAACTACCTGAACATCCTCAATGAAAGTGAAACTGATACGCTCACTGGCCTGCTAAACCGCCGCACCTTCGATAACAATATCGAAAGAATCATTGCCGAGCGCTTCGTGGCAGATGACCCGTCTCTCGATTCAGACACAGAACAGCCGAGCAGACGTGAGGAGGCGGCAGAGCTACCCCACTGGCTAGCCGTCATGGACATAGACCATTTCAAACGGGTCAATGATAAATTCGGACATTTGTACGGCGACGAGGTATTGCTGTTGCTATCGCGCAATATGCAGCGCATCTTCCGCCAACACGACAAATTATTCCGCTTTGGTGGCGAAGAGTTCGTAGTGGTATTGGATCGCACCAGCTTGGAAAACGCTAAAAATGTATTAGAGCGTTTCCGGTCTGCAATCGAGCAATATGATTTCCCTCAAGTAGGTCAAGTCACCATCAGTATCGGCTTCGTGCGTCTAGACAAGGCAGAGGTTCCATCATCTATTGTAGGCCGTGCAGATCAAGCGTTATACCATGCAAAACAAAAAGGTAGAAATCAAGTGGTTTTTTATGAAGACTTAATCACTGAAGGTAATCTAACAGAAGAATACTATTCAGATGACTTGGAACTGTTTTAACATTTAATCACCCCACCTTCGCTCGCAGTCAATGTAAAATATCCAACATGCTTAATGACCGCGCGCAGATACTCTTAAAGACGCTTGTAGAACGCCATATCAGCGATGGACAACCCGTCGGCTCACGTACTTTGCAGCAATACTCGGGCCTAGAAGTCAGCTCTGCCACGATACGCAATGTCATGGTCGACCTTGAAGAGATCGGGCTGGTGTGCAGTCCACACACCTCAGCCGGGCGTATCCCCACTGCGCTGGGCTATCGTTTATTCATCGACACGTTGATGGTTGTGCAACCCCTGGATAGCGCCCATGTACAGCAATTGCAAAACCAGCTTAAACCAGACAATACTTCGCGATTGATTACTCAAGCCTCGAACCTATTATCCGAGCTCACACGTTTCGCTAGTGTCATTGCGACACCTAAACGTTCAGCCATCACAGTAAGTCAAATTGAGTTTTTACGCCTGTCCGAAACAAGAATTTTGCTCATCATCGTGATGCCTGACGGAGAAGTAGAAAACCGAATATTAGTGACGCATAAAGATTACTCACAGTCACAACTCACCGAAGCCGGAAACTTCTTGAGCCAACATTATCTCGACTCTCCATTCGGCGACATACATCAGCGAGTACAGACTGAACTACATCAATTGCAGCACGAGCTCACCGCCCTAATGAGCGCGGCAATGCTCGCCAGTGATGCGGTAATAAGCCGCAAGCACGAGGACTACGTCATCAGCGGCGAGCGCAATCTATTGCACAGCAACGACCTCGCCGCCAACATGACTAAATTGCGCGGACTATTCGACGTATTCGAACAAAAAACCGAGTTACTACAACTACTGGATGCAAGCCGCCATGCAACTGGCGTACATATCTTCGTTGGCAGCGAATCTGGCTTAGCGGGACTCGATGAGTGCAGCGTTGTGAGCGCCCCCTATAAAGCTAACGAACAAGTTGTAGGCACTTTAGCTGTTGTCGGTCCTAAACGTATGAACTATGAACGAGTTGTTCCTATTGTCGATATTACGGCCAAATTATTAAGTAATGCACTGTCGCAACAATAGCTAAAACGCCCCCTTGCTCGAAATATTACACCTTTAAACCACACTTAGATTGGTCCTCAATGAGTTACACAATAGAACCTTCATACACTCACGGCACGCCTGAAAAAACAGCTGTTTTGCTTATCAATCTTGGCACACCGGAAGCCCCGACAGCTCAAGCAGTGCGCCCCTATTTAAAAGAATTTTTGAGCGATCCGCGTGTCGTCGAGATACCCAGAGCAATCTGGTGGATGATACTCAATGTAGTGATACTCAATATTCGCCCCAAAAAATCTGCTGCAAAATATGCCAGCATCTGGATATCAGAGGGATCTCCTCTCAAGGTTCACACCGAACAGCTAGCGCATTTATTACAGCAACATTTGCAAGAGCACTCAGACGGGGCTGCTACTGTAGTGGATTATGCAATGCGCTATGGAAAACCTTCTATCACCAGCGTGCTCAGCAAGCTCAAAGCTCAAAACTGCCAACGCATTCTGCTGCTACCCTTATATCCTCAATATGCTGCCAGTTCATCCGGCACAGCCTTCGATGCTGTAAATCGAGAAATGTTAAGCATGCGCAATATGCCTGCACTACGCAGCATTAAACACTTCCACGACTATTCAGGATATATCCAAGCCTCCGCGAAAAACATCCGTGACTATTGGGCGCTACATGGTCGTCCCGACAAATTGCTGATGAGTTTCCACGGGGTGCCGCGTTATACCTTGGAAAAAGGCGACCCCTATCATTGTGAATGCCTCAAAAGTGGCCGCTTGATTGCTGAAGAATTGGGACTCACACAAGATCAATACCTCATCAGCTTCCAGTCGCGCTTCGGTAAAGCTGAATGGATCAAGCCCTATACCACTGCTGTCTTAAAAGAATTAGGCAAGCTAAAAACAAAACGCGTCGATGTCGTGTGCCCAGGCTTTGTGGCCGACTGCCTAGAAACACTAGAAGAAATTGCACAAGAAGGTAAAGAAGATTTCCAACATGCTGGCGGCGGCGACTATCACTACATCTCCTGCCTCAACCAGAACACAGATTGGGTTCAAGCTCTTGGTGAGCTGGTATTAGAAAATTTACAAGGATGGCTAAACAAGCCGGATCAAGCGCAACTTGAGCAAACTCGTTTGCGAGTACTCGCCCACCGAGCCGAAAAATAATCACATCCTAGGAAAGGCTGATACGTTCGCTTTCGAGTTGAATCATAAAGCGCTGTACAACATTGCCAGCCCCGCGACTCAGATTGTCAAACTCCACGCCAATATGGCGTATTTCTTCGCCGCTCTTAGTCACACGGGAAGCGAAGATAGCGCAAATCTTCAAATTGAGTGGAACCACTCCAACCACGGGGAATTCAATGCTACATCCACTAAAAACGGCCCCCTGAGAAAGTTCAGGTGGCACTGTCCCCTTGAGTGACAGCCCCACACCACCGACACTCATATCCGTAACTAGCAGCTCAATAGTCTCATTTTCATCAAGCGGAATTTTGCAAATCAATGCTCTGCTGCCCTGTGGCGTACTTAAGCGAAAATATTCGCGGCGCTGAATACGCTCAATTACAGAGGGAATTTCAATTGAAAACGCTTCACCATCCGTCAACGCCACTAACTCTATACTATCTACATTCCAACGCACTCTAACACCCGTCTGGGTGGAAAATAGTAAATTATTGCTATCGACAACTTTTTGGTTGGTTCGTTTGTCCCCGCTGACATCTAAATAAACACAATCATCATCTGTATCTACTCCAAGGACTGCCGTCAGCAAGGAGGCCCCATTACGCGCATCAAGGCTAAGCGCAGGGCGATGTTTGGCCAGATCCTCAAGAATAAAAATAATTTCCTTGCGATTGTTAATGGCAAAATCGGAGTCTTCTACTTTTTGCGTCATCGTTACCTACAAAAAAGATTTTAAAAAACGCTAGAATAGCGTAGCTATCGTACTTATACCCCCTAAGGAATTAATACTCTCTAGGCAAAGGCAACAGCGAGAACTACGAGAGTTTACTTTCTTTGCCGTTCAAAATCTAGGCAAAAGCACTTCTGCAATTCATATTTGAATCAAATATCGTCGATTTTATGTACGTAACCAACCATATCAAGCAATAATCGAACCAAAAAATAACTCATGTACAAAACCATCCGATCCCACCATCCCCTTTGAAACCAATCTTCCTGAGTCACCTGGTGCGCACCATACTGCATCTCGTGCAACAAGCTTGCACGAAGCGACTTGGCGAAACCGCTATCATCCACCATCAAATTTCCCTCGCGGGCGAGCCACAAACTAAAAGGATCAATATTTGAGGAACCAACTGTCGCCCATCTACTATCCACCACCGCCACTTTGGCGTGTAAAAAGCTTTTAGTGTATTCGTGTATTTCAATTCCAGCCTGTAACAACTCGTCGTAGAGCGCCAAGGTCGCATAATGCTGCAAGCGGTATTCTATTTTACCCTGTAAAAATAGCACTACCCGCAACCCGCGCTGCCTCGCCTTTAGCAACTCACGTCGATAATGCCGTCCTGGGAAAAAATATGCATTAGCAATAATTACCTCATGCTGCGCTTGAGCAATCGCTTGCAGATAAGCGTGCTCAATATCCTGACGATGACGCACGTTATCACGGATTACAAACTGGACTTTCCGGTGTCCCGTGCGTTGCCGCACCTGTCCAATGCGATGACTGCTACGACGAAAATTCGTCCATGACACCATTCGCCACAATTTATGCATAGAATAGGCTATTTCCGAGACTACTGGCCCTTGCACTTCCACTGCATAATCCAAACGCGGCACGGCTAACTCTTCAAGGATATTAATCCCACCGACGAAAGCAATGTGCCCATCTATCACAACCAACTTACGGTGCAAACGTCGCAGCCTGTTGCGATGCAAACTCAAACGCGCCAATTCAGGACGAAACCACAACACATGCACGCCCAACTTGCGCATTTCATTCAGCCAGCTAGTAGGCATATCCGCAGAGCCAAAGCCATCCAGTAATAAATGTACAGAGACTTTACGTGCAGCGGCAAGCTCAAGCGCTTGCTTTAACTGGCTACCAATTTCATCAGCGGCAAAAATATAGGTTTCAATATAAACAGATTTACTTGCCGCATGAATCGTCGCAAATAATCGCGGAAAGTATTCCTCTCCTGTATGAAGCAAGGTAAGACTATGCCCAGAAACCTCATGTAAAGCACTCATGGCAAATGCAAAGTTGCACTGAGAGCGGCATGATCAGATATTCTATTCCATGGATACTGAGTATGCACTGCAACACGCTTGACCCCCAAACCGCGCACATAGATACGATCCAATCGCAGCATGGGAAGCCCCACTGGAAAACTACGCGCCAAGGCCCCTCGGCCTGTTTCAAACACCTCATGCAAACCCAGTTCTTGGGCCAGCAAATGTCGAGCGCGATTATTCCAATCATTAAAATCACCCGCAATAACTAAAGGAGCATCATCAGGGACATGGCGACGAATATAATCGACCAAGGCACTCAATTGAAATCTGCGTCCACGAGTGAACAGCCCTAGGTGCACACAAAGACAATATAGAGCAGTATCGCTATGTGGCAATGCCAATTCGCAGCACAGCACACCACGACTTTCAAATCGATGTGCCGAAATATCCTGATTGTCCCAGTTTAATATCGGATAACGACTCAAGATGGCATTTCCATGATGACCTGCCTCATATTCAGAATTTTTTCCGTATACACAATGGGGCCAAGTTTCCTGAGCCAGAAACTCATATTGGGATTGCAGAGCAGAATCCGTATTTTGCATCACAGCACGCGCATGCGCGCCCTGCACTTCTTGCAAGAACACCACATCAGCATCTAGTTCACGTAGACGTTCACGCAACTCATGCAACACGAAACGGCGATTGAATACCGAAAAGCCTTTATGGATATTGTAGGTAGCGATAGAGATATCAGACATGGGGAAAACAGATTACTTAGCTCAAAAAAAATAAAACACTGGCTGCGATGGGAAAATAGCCCGCAACGCATCGAAGCCAGATACACTTAACTAGCCGCGAATCCTATAATCGCCTCACGCAGTTTTTTGTCAAACAAACGCTCAACTTTTTGCAATACACGAATACGTGCCGTTGTTGCATCCTGCGCAGAAGCTTTTACAGACCAAGTTTTGCTGCCACGCACTCGACCTGAGGCCTTTTCCACTAGAGAAACCTCAACCGTAGCACGCATCCAATTCCAGTTAGCCCGCCGCCCCAAATCTCTCAATTTAAGCTTACCCACCAACACTAAATCCGCATCACTCGTATCATTTGCTAAAAAACCAGCTGCGGCCAATCCACCTTTAAGCAACACTGGAAATTCCTTTACACCACCATCATCTGCCACATCCGCCGCAATGCGAATATGCTTCAAGACAGCATTCATACTGAGTTGAATCGTTGTTTGTGAAACTTCCGCCTCAACACCATGACCAGACGGACTCACCACTTGCAAAGACGCTTGAAAACCATCGCGTTTAATAGATGCTTGCAAGGCGCGAGAAAGGGCTGCAATTTTAAGCAGTGGATCAGGAGACGCATTAGATGCGTCAAGCTGTTGCTGCACACCTGTGTCAATCTTACGCAGCTCGTCACGCAAAGCTGCGGCAGCTTTTGAGCGAGACAACACGGCCAAAGCGTGGTAATCCTTGTCTTGCGGATCGCGCCATAATTTGGCAATACTTACACCACTAATCACTTTGTCAGTTGTTGCTGAAACACGTTGCGAAGCAAATTTATTCACCTGCTCATTCTTGCCTCTTTGTTTCACCGAGGTCACATTCTCATTCACCACTTTAATGCGCACCTCAAAGATTGTGACCAAGTCTCCTCGCGCACGATTTTGCGCCTCTTCCTCAGTCGAACCAACTCCGCGCCCAAGAAGATATTGCGCGCTAGGATATTCAGCTGCGTCGCCCTTCACCCAGTCCGGCGTAGCGCTCCATGCAAATATAGGCAGCAGCAATCCAAATACAAGCGAAGCAAAGCATAATTTGTAAGCATTTCTCATTTTCATCTCCACAATCAACTTTCCCGACAAAGCCAAGGTCTATCTAAAACAAATTTCACCACTGAGACACGGAGAAAACAAATCAAAAATCAACCATTAGTAACTCATCCTTGGCTAGCAAGGACAGCTGCCAAGTCGCCATTTCTATGTATATGATTTTATTTTAGTTCGCTTCCTTGGGCGCAGCAGGCGGATTTAAATAGTAATCCGATACAAACACTTTGCGTCCGCTCCTCACCTCAACCCCCTTAAACTCATGCATCCCCACGACGTTTCTATTCACACCGTAATACCTTGCTGTCACATCATACTTTCCGGCAGGCAGAGGAAGTCGCGCCATTTGTATGTTACCCGGCAATAAAGACCAGGAACGCGTGTCAGCTCTCTCAGATGCATTCGTAGCAATATCCGCGACAAGATTAAAAAAGGGGTTATCTCCCACTTGATCCTTGGCTGCTTTAGCAGCAACATTTTTTGCAATCATGCGCGCAACGCCGCGTGCGATGATGGCCGGAAGACGGTCATTAAAACTCTTTTCAGCAATACCATTTACGTCTTCCACCACCTCTGAAGTAACTGAGCTTGAATTCGCACTCAAGGTCACATGATGCACAGGCAAAGAACGCTTTACAAACTTTGGCACGGCAAGACTTAACATCATCATATTTTTGTTTTGACCGGGGTTGTATGCAGGGTTGGAGACTCGAATATTAGCCTCGTCTACTGACGCACCTAAACCGTTATGCAAAATAAATACTACCTCGCTCGTGGCTGGCTTTCCAGAAGACAGGCGCGCTAAATCAGCGCGTAATGCTTGCGGAATAGGGAAGTTGGAACCCTGAGCTTGGTAAGCATCTAGTGCTTTATTCAGCTCTATCCGCGCATCATCTTTATCACCCTCCGCCTCATATACCATTCCGTTCAAATAACGCACGAATGCACCGGAAAGATAGTTCGCGCCTTTGTTTTTTGCGGCTATTAGACCTTGCTTAACATCAAACTGGCGCGCCTCCACCGCAGCACCATCCAGATCATCCATTTGCAAATAATTAAGCGCTTCAAATGAATAAACCATCAATTGTTCGCTGGGCAAACCTTCATAGGCTTTCATTGTGTCATTGACTGCAACAGATGCGACTTGTTCAGTAACACTGATTGCGCTCAAGCTTTCCATCAACCTCTTTGCCGCTTCAAAATATTTATTGGACTCGGCGTAATCGCCTTGAAAACTCAGCAAGGTCGCCTTATTAAGATAGAGCAATAATTCATCTGGGCCGCTCAGTTTGAGTTCATCCAAGGATTTCATTGCCCCGTTCAAATCACGATTAGCCGCTGCGCTTTCCACTTTGGCAAAGCCTGCACTATAAGTCGCACATCCGGATAATGCCATAACACCAATCAAAGCGAATAGGCAAGCAAGTACTCGCAACAAACGCCCCCAACGTTTAATGATCATAAGAAAAGAGGCATAACACAAAGGACATTTTCCATCTTTTAGATCCCTGATATATTTTGGACTTTTTCAATTTAACCCAAACAAAGCCGAAATATAAACTCCTTTAAAATTAGCGAAACTTCGCTTCTTTTATTTCTTTTTTGAGCTTTTTCTGACCCGTCCAAACTTTGCGGTTATCGGCAAGACTAACCAAAGTCAAATCCACTTGATAAAACCGAACCTGCTCACTGTCTGTGGCATCAATTATGCTGTTGATTGAGCCGATAAGCATATAGTCTGCACCGGTCTCATCACCCATCTCCTTACGCGTATCTTCCGAAGCGTTCAAATCCATATCAGCGCGCTCTTCACGTATACCCTCACGCTCAGCCTTGGATGCGACCACGTCAATGCGGCCCGAATTAATAAAAGCCCGTTCAAGGTCCGCTACAAAAGAACGAGTATTGATATGCTCGTGGGATAGATTGCGAATACGCCCCACTATGACGGCGGGCACTTTACTGGATGCACTCTCGTAGCGCCCTAGCCATCCACCGGAAAGCGAATCCCGTATCATTTCTTCAGATACCAACCGCGAATCCGTATCGTTCCAACTACCGGAGAGATCCGTCACCTCTTCTACGCCTATGCGCTTAACTTCGGTTGCGCAGCCGCTCAAAATCAATACCGCCAACGCTGTCACGATTGCTAACCAGAATTTCCTACTCAACATTTTAGTCTCCCTTCAGTTAATAGCTCTCCACCAAGTGGATAGGCCTGTGCATCATTTATCCGTTTACAAAATCTACTCTAAGCAAGCCAAGAGGATTTAAGTAATATTTCTCAGTGCTCCCCCCATTAAGCTGTCGCTTAGGCATTGCCTAAATTGACAGTCGGTAGTTTGATCTGTTGCGCAAAATCTAGCATGCGTCGAATCGGTCGAACGGCCTGCGGAATAAGAAGTGCATCCACATGGATTTCATTCTGTCCTGTCCGTAACACCTCTGCCAAATTAAGTAAGCCATTCATTGCCATCCAAGGGCAATGACTGCAACTGCTGCAATTTGCTCCGTGTCCAGCGGTTGGCGCTTCCAAGAAGAGCTTATCTGGACATAGTGCACGCATTTTATGCAAAATTCCATTATCAGTAGCCACAATAAACTCCTGAGCATTAGAAGTTTGCGCCGCTTTAATAAGTTGCGAAGTAGAGCCAACCTGATCCGCTAATTGAATAATGGCGCGGGGAGACTCTGGGTGCACCAATATCATAGCCTGTGGATGCAGTGCTTTCAGTTCGATTAATTCCTGTGCCTTATACTCATCATGCACAATACACGATGCCTGCCATAGCAGCATATCTGCGCCTGTTTGATCCTGCAAGTAATTACCCAAATGCCGATCCGGGGCCCACAATATTTTCTCACCCTGCTGTTTTAGATACTCAATCACGGACAGCGCTATTGAACTAGTTACCGTCCAGTCGGCGCGCGCTTTTACTGCGGCACTGGTATTGGCATACACCACCACAGTGTGGTCGGGATGAGCATCACAAAATGCTGAAAACTCATCAACAGGACAGCCTAAATCAAGCGAGCATTCAGCCTCTAGGTCTGGCATCAACACGCGCTTCTCAGGATTTAAAATTTTCGCAGTCTCACCCATGAAGCGCACACCCGCCACAACAATAGTCTGCGCAGGGTGCCGATTTCCAAAATTAGCCATGTCCAGAGAATCTGACACAATGCCGCCCGTCGCCTCGGCTAAATCTTGCAAATCAGGGTGTACATAGTAGTGCGACACCAAAACCGCATCTTGCTCTTTCAGCATGCGCGTGATGTCAGCAATTAATTCGGCTTTTTCAACCGCTTCAGGTTCGCGCGGTTTTTTTGCCCAAGCATGAGCCGTGCTACAGCTTGTTTGTGCAACATTGGGTTGATCGTAGGCAATGGAAATACTATTTTCAGTCATGATGAAGCCGTTCAGGTAATTGCAGGATTGCCGTGCGATTGCTTGGCGAAAAAACTTTACCAGCCGCCTCGCGCCAAGGCAACCACTGATAGCTCAAATGTTCGCGTGGTGCGAGTTGGATAGCGACTTGCTCAGAAAGTTGCAGACCGAACACATGCTCTGTATTTTGCTTCGTGCCCGGCGCATAGCGATGCGCCCATTTAGAATATATATCGTAGACATTCTGCAACTGCCAATCAGTTAGCACATAGTTACTCGCATCTAGACCGGTCTCTTCAGCCAGTTCACGCAGCGCTGTCTCACGCGCAGTCTCGTCATCATCGCGACTACCTGTCACAGACTGCCAGCCATCAGGGAAATCCGCTCGCTCCAACAACAGCACATCAAGTGCTGCGGTATAAATCACGAGCAAAACAGAAATCGGTTGTTTAAACGGCATCAGAAAAAAACACCCAAAAAGGTTTGCCCTGCGACTTCCAATAGCTAACACTATCGTTAAAAATCTCCGTCAGCAACTCGTAATCAGCCTCGCTCAAGCCAAGCATCACATCCGTACTACATAGCAATAACACATAACCATCTCCAGCCTGCCAAGACAAGTCGCTTAGCACATCAGCTAAGGCATCCCAATTATGACCAAACCACTCTGGTGCTTGCAATACTTGAGCTACATTCGCCAGAAATTCGCCCTTACCATGGGATGTCGCCAGATTCACTTCAAATAAAACCAAACCAGACAGGGCAACATTAGCCTCCAACATTGCCAATGGGCAACTTAGGCTATAAACACCTGCCTCATCTACATCCTGTAAACGTTCACATAAATCGCTCATGACTTACTCCTTGATGCGCTTAAATGTCTGGTAATGATTATCTGTGTAATAACACTCTGCTACGATGCCGCACACAATACGCCTCGCACCACGATTATGCACGCCCGGCGTTTTGACCGTGTATTCGTGATAAAAAGCGCACGGCTGCGAGGGCAAACGATGTTCGCGATTTCCGAACACTTTACCGTCTCGCGAATAAGGAAATGGGCCGCCTTGTTTGATAAGGGTTAGCGTTTCACGCGCCTCAAGCGGCAGACTAACTACAGAGATGTTCGCAATTGCGACACCCACCGTAAACAACCAAGCTTGCGCCAAGGGCTGCCAGAACAACAGCCCTATCAAGATCAAGCACAGCGTTTTCACGCCGCGCATCACACTTAGCCTTTAGCCGCTTCTATCACGGCTGGCTGACGCAAGCGGATATGTAGTTCACGTAATTGCTTCTCATCCACCGCTGACGGCGCTTGCGTCAACAGACATTGCGCACGTTGCGTTTTAGGGAAAGCAATCACGTCACGAATAGACTCTGAACCCGTCATCATCGTAACAATACGATCTAGACCGAATGCCAAGCCACCGTGCGGAGGTGCACCATATTGCAAAGCATCTAACAAGAAACCGAACTTAAGCTGCGCCTCTTCCGCGTCAATATTAAGTGCACGGAATACCTGGCTCTGCACTTCTTCCTTATGGATACGCACCGAGCCGCCACCAATTTCAGAACCATTCAATGCAAGGTCATAAGCTTTGGCCAAACACTTACCCGGATCGCTTTCCAGCAAAGCAAGATGCTCGTCCTTTGGAGCAGTAAACGGGTGATGGCAAGCGTTCCAACGCTTACCGTCCTCGTCGTATTCAAACATAGGGAAGTCAACCACCCACAACGGCACCCACGCTTTACCGTTGGTGTAGCCTTTGTCATGACCAATCTTGGTGCGTAGCGCGCCCAAGGCATCGTTAACCACCTTGATTTTGTCTGCGCCGAAGAAAATAATGTCACCATTTTCCGCGCCCGTGCGTTCGATAATCGTCTTCAAGGCGGCTTCATGCAGATTCTTCACGATAGGCGATTGCAACCCTGTTTCGTTCAGCTGCGCTGTGTCGTTAACCTTGATATAAGCCAAACCTCTGGCACCGTAGATGCCTACAAATTTGGTGTATTCATCAATCTCACCACGTGAGAACGTCGCACCCTTAGGCACACGTAAAGCCGCCACACGACCTGTGTCAGAATTCGCCACGCCTGAAAACACCTTAAATGCGACATCTTTAACTGCATCGGTGACATCAGTAATTTCCAAGGTAACACGCAAATCTGGCTTATCTGAACCAAAGCGTGACATGGCTTCTGCATAGCTCATACGCGGAAATGGATTAGGCAGTGCAACGTCTAGCGCATCCTTAAACACACTACGCAACATCTCTTCAGTCAAATCCATAATCTGATCTTCCGACATAAAGGAAGTCTCAATATCCACTTGTGTAAATTCAGGTTGACGGTCAGCCCGCAAGTCTTCGTCGCGGAAACATTTGGTGATTTGATAGTAACGATCAAAGCCCGCCACCATCAGCAACTGCTTGAACAACTGTGGTGATTGCGGCAACGCAAAAAATTCTCCCGCATGCACACGTGACGGCACGAGGTAGTCGCGTGCACCTTCAGGTGTGGACTTGGTCAACATCGGCGTTTCAATGTCAATAAAGCCTTGGTCATCAAGATAGCGACGGAAAGCGCGGGCAGTCTTGTAACGCAGCTGCATATTCTTTTGCATTTGCGGACGACGTAAATCAATCACACGATGCGCTAGACGCACGTTTTCAGATAAATTCTCATCATCAAGCTGAAATGGCGGAGTAACCGACGCATTTAGCACCTCAATCTCGTGACACAGAAGCTCAATTTCACCGCTGCCCATATTGGCATTATTCGTACCTTCTGGGCGACGACGGACTTTTCCAGTAATACGCAATACAAATTCGTTACGCACGGATTCTGCAATTTCAAACATCTCAGCACGATCAGGGTCGCACACAATTTGCGCCAGACCTTCGCGGTCGCGCAAGTCAATAAAAATCACCCCGCCGTGGTCACGACGACGATGAGCCCAGCCGCACACGCTGACGACTTGGTCTAAATGGGAAGCGTTAAGTTGACCACAATAATGAGTTCGCATAGTTAAATCTATTCAGTTCAGTTGAAGAAAAATCGAAAGGGGAAATTATTTGGTCGCCAGTTTTTTCACGGCCTTTTCAGTCGACGCAACCACACCCATTGAGATAATCGCCTTAAAGGCTACATCCACTTTAATGTCCAGCTCGACTGTCTCAGCTTTGCGCACGAAGAAATAAAAACCGTTGACTGGGCTCGGAGTTGTAGGAATGAATACCGCAACGTATTCATCTTCAAGCTCACGAGACACCTCTCTAGGCACGGTAGTCTGAAACGCCAACGCCCAAGCCTGTGGATGCGGATAACGCACCAGCAAAACTTTACCAAAGGCAGTAGAGTTGCTTGATAACAACGTGTCACTCACTTGTTTAACACTGTTATAAATGCTGTTGACCACGGGAATACGCTGCAAAATAGCATGCCATAAATCCAGCAAGCGCTGCCCCAATACATTATGGGTAAGCAAGCCCGTAAACAGGACAATTGCAACGGTAAGCAACACACCAAGCCCAGGAATGCGCCAAGCTTCTGGCAGCAATAACAAGGATTGATCCATCGAACCCACAATTAATTTTAATACCCAGATCGTGATACCCAATGGCACCCACACTAGCAAGCCAGTGAGCAGATAGTTTTTCATGTGTTCGCACTCACGGCAGGACAAGAAGCGCAAGCCGCTGGCTCACGCTTAGCTGCCGGAGGGTTTTTAAAATCAGTGGCGTAATAGCCATTGCCTTTGAGCTGAAAACCCGCAGCGGTAAGCTGCTTGCTAAAGGTTTCTTGATTGCATTCAGGGCAAGTTGTCAGCACAGGATCACTCATTTTTTGCATCACATCTTTTTGCGTGCCACAAGCACTGCAACGATATTCGTAAATTGGCATGTCTGTCTCACATTAGAGTTTTCTAAAGGCGCGCATTATACCTCAGACGACGTTCAAACAACGAGTTCACGCCATGTAGCAAGTTGCAAATCATCCACCGTCCACTTCCCAATGGAATAACGAATCAAACGCAAAGTCGGGTAACCCAGTGCCGCCGTCATGCGTCTTACCTGACGATTTTTCCCTTCGCGAATAGTGAGTTCCAACCAAGTGGTAGGTATTGCTTTGCGTTCACGTATGGGTGGATTACGCGGCCATAGATTTTCAGGTGCGCCCATAAGCCTAGCTTTTGCGGGCAAAGTCAGCCCGTCCTTCAATTGCACGCCACGCTGCAACTGCGCCAGCGCAGCCGCATCCGGCACCCCTTCCACTTGTACCCAATAGGTTTTAGGCTGCTTATGCTTAGGGTCGGTGATACGATGTTGCAACATGCCATCATCTGTTAGCAATAACAAGCCCTCACTATCCGTATCCAAACGCCCAGCCGGATAAAAGTTCGGAAGCGCGATATAATCAGCCAGCGTTGGATGCAGCCCATCACGACTGAATTGGCAAATCACCCCAAAAGGTTTGTTGAACAACAGGATTCGGCTCATTATTTCGAAGTACGCAATATCAAAAGATTAATGTTAAAAAAACGAGTCCCGCTAAACATCCAGCAGGCGGCATGAAGTATACGAAGAAATTCGCAGCCATCATTAACTAAAATGAGAAAAACATGACAAGCACAAAAATTATTTACACAATGGTCGATGAAGCGCCGGCACTGGCGACATACTCTTTGCTCCCCATTGTTCAAGCCTTCACCAAAGCGGCTGGCGTGAGCATAGAAACACGCGACATTTCCCTTGCAGGACGAATTCTGGCGAACTTCCCCGACAATCTCACTGCCGAGCAAAAAATTGCCGACGAACTAACTGAACTAGGCGAACTAACACTCAAGCCCGAAGCCAACATTATCAAACTCCCCAATGTGAGCGCCTCCAGCCCGCAATTGAAAGCCGCCATCAAAGAATTGCAATCTCAAGACTATAAGGTTCCCGACTATCCAGAAAAAGCTAGCACCGAGGCCGAAAAAGAAATCAAAGCGCGTTATGGAAAAGTGCTCGGTAGCGCGGTAAACCCCGTGCTGCGCGAAGGCAACTCCGACCGCCGCGCCGCCGCTTCGGTCAAACAATTTGCACGTAACAACCCGCACAAAATGGGCGCTTGGAGCGCCGACTCCAAAACTCATGTAGCGCATATGAGTGCCGCAGATTTTTATGGCGGCGAAAAATCTGTCACCGTAAGTGAGGCTGGTAATGTACGCATAGAATTTATCGCAGACGATGGCAGCATCAGTGTTTTAAAATCCAAAACCACACTTAAAGCAGGCGAAATTATCGACGCTTGCGTGATGAGTCGCCGCGCCCTGCGCAGCTTCTATGCAGAACAAATGGACGAGGCAAAGCAACAAGGCGTATTGCTGTCTTTACACCTCAAAGCCACCATGATGAAAATCTCCGACCCCATTCTGTTCGGTCATGCGGTGAGTGTTTATTACCAAGACGTATTCACCAAACACGCTGCGCTCATTAAACAGCTAGGGGTTAACGTCAACAATGGCTTGGGCGATTTGTATAGCAAAATTGCCTCACTGCCAGAAGCACAACGTGCAGAGATCGAAGCTGACATTCAAGCCGTTTACAAGACACGCCCAGAGTTAGCCATGGTCAACTCAGACAAAGGCATTACCAACCTGCACGTGCCTAGCGACATCATCGTCGATGCCTCCATGCCCGCGATGATTCGCGACTCCGGCAAGATGTGGGGGACAGATGGCAAACTGCACGACACCAAAGCAATGATCCCCGACCGTTGCTACGCAGGAATCTATCAAGTCACCATTAACGACTGCAAAAAACACGGCGCGTTTGACCCTAAAACCATGGGCAGCGTTCCCAACGTAGGCTTGATGGCGCAGAAGGCCGAAGAATATGGCTCACACGACAAAACATTTGAGATGAGCGCCAACGGCACGGTGCGCGTAATTAATGCTTCTGGCACAGTCTTGCTAAAGCAAAAAGTAGAACAAGGCGACGTTTTCCGCATGTGTCAGGTAAAAGACGCGCCGATTCAAGACTGGGTAAAGCTAGCCGTAGGACGCGCCCGCGCAACCAGTTCACCAGCGATTTTCTGGCTAGACCAAAACCGCGCCCACGATGCGCAGGTCATTTTGAAAGTTGAAAAATATCTAACAGATCACGACACCAGCGGCCTAGATATTCGCGTCATGACACCCGAAGACGCAGCGCAATTCTCCATCGACCGAATTCGTGCAGGACAAGACACCATCTCCGTCACCGGCAACGTACTGCGCGACTACCTCACCGACTTGTTCCCGATTTTGGAACTAGGCACCAGTGCAAAAATGCTGTCCATCGTCCCGCTAATGAATGGCGGTGGACTATTTGAAACAGGCGCAGGCGGCTCAGCGCCCAAGCATGTACAGCAATTTCAACAAGAAGGCTATTTGCGTTGGGATTCACTGGGTGAATACCTTGCGCTAGGCGTATCGCTGGAACACCTAGCCCAGAAATTCAACAACGCCAAAGCACAAGTTCTGGCGGAGACACTGGATCAAGCCAACGCCAGAATCCTCGACAACAACAAATCCCCTGCCCGCAAAGTAGGCGAACTGGACAACCGTGGCAGCCATTTCTATCTTGCCATGTACTGGGCACAAGCACTCGCCGCACAAAGCAAAGACCCAGAAATCCAAGCGCGTTTCGCACCACTCGCCAAAGCGTTGACAGACAACGAAGCCAAGATCAACGCAGAACTAATCGCAGCACAAGGCAAACCTGTTGATATGGGCGGCTATTACCACCCTGACTTTGAAAAGACATCCAAGGCTATGCGCCCAAGTGCAACTTTGAATGCGGCTTTGGCGGCTATTTGAGTTTGGAGGAGGCGGAGCAAACGGATTATGGGAAAGTATGGTTGGGTTGAGCGTGCCAATAGCCCGCCCGTACTATTATCAATAGTACAGACCGCTGGGTCTGTCTAATAACTGTTAGCACAAAGGAAATTAAGATGGGGTTTTTCCTTAAGGGTATCTCTAATAATTCCGCCAAATAACAGGTCGACGAACACATAGTGGAAGCAGTTTGAGATAATACGCGTCTGAGTAAGTACACAGAGAACAGGCATGAACAATTACCATCAACCGGGA
>Ga0316202_10000359_pt1 | contig 55280 bp, 50 predicted proteins | sample 3monrhotite_MG_FD_204934 | JGI IMG/M metagenome (GOLD analysis project Ga0316202, IMG submission 204934) | Microbial mat bacterial communities from mineral coupon in-situ incubated in ocean water Damariscotta River, Maine, United States -... | ecosystem: Environmental > Aquatic > Marine >...
AGCCTGGAACGGGCAATAATTCCTATCCAGCAGACCGCCCCCTGCATCTGTTGATTGATCATCACCCGGCACGTCGCGAATACTCCGACATCCATTGGGTCGATGTGCGGCCGAACTACGGAGCTTCGGCAACGATACTTTATGAGTATCTGCGCGCACAGGGAATCTATATCGGAACCCGGTTGGCTACCTGTCTGTTTTATGCGATTAAATCTGAAACCCAAGACCTGGGACGTGAATGGTCAAAGGCAGATCGTGATGCATATTTGCATCTGTTGCCATTGGCCAATAATGCGATTCTCTATCGTCTGAGTCATCCCCCGGTTTCAAATGATTATTACTCCAGCTTTCATCGGGCGATAGATAACGCCACGGTTTACGGCAAGGTTCTGGTTTTCAATCTCTATTGTATCGAAAATCCCGATCTGGTTGCTGAACTGGCAGACTTCCTGTTACGTCAAGAAGCGGTAGTCTTTGTCATGGGCCTCGGGTGGTACAAGGGAGACGAAATTATCTCGGTACGGACCACAGACCCAGACGGCAAACTCGGTTCGGTTATTCAGGAGATGATTTCCGGAATGGGGACGGCGGGAGGACATGGCATGATGGCCGGCGGTCAGATCCGGGGTGTATCAGAAGACAAGGCCGCTCAAAAAGAATTGGAACGCTTGTTGACCCGGCGTTATATTAAAATTCTCGGGCTACAATCTGAGCCGGGAGTTGCCTTGTTGACATCTAAGGATTGAACAATTGAGTGCGTTTGACAGTTATCCGGCAACCGCGGTATAAGCCAAAGTTGCTATTCTCTGTAACCCCAGCTCAACTCCTACGATGAAATCATCATGCTTAGACTTCTATACAGCCTGTTGTTGCTTGTTTTGCTCGCTACCCCCGGGCTTGCGGATATTGAATTGGCCCCCAAAGGGAAGCCGCCGCTACGCTTGACTGATGTCTATCAACTGCACGGGCTCTCCTATGTCGCTGTTGATGACGTTCTTGATGCCGTATCTTTGCGCGGGCATTGGGACTCAGTGAAACATATCTATCGAATTCGAACTGCAGGTGGCTGGGCTGAGCTTAGCCCGGGCCGACAGAGTCTGAAAATTGACGATACTTTTTATCCTTTAAAGGAAAAACCCCGCTTTATTGACGGGCGTTTAAGAATTTCGGAGAACTTTATTCTCGGTCAGTTGTCGATGCTGATAGACCGTCCAATCTATTATCGGAATCTGAATCCTAATACAGAACAGCTTGGAGGGGACGATAGTACCCTTGACCGACTTTTTTCTTTTCTGTTGCGTAAGAAAAATGTGGGTGCAGGGCCTCATCTGCGTGGCGTTGCTATTGATGCCGGACACGGTGGCCTCGACACGGGAGTGATCGCAGGCGATGGTTATAAAGAGAAAGAGGCGACCCTCGCTCTGTCGGAGCGCTTAAGTAAAATTCTGAAGATGAATCTCGGTATCCCGGTTTATATGAGCCGTGATGATGATTATGAACTTACTCCGCAGCAGCGGCTTGAACCCGTTGCCCACGAAGAGGTGGATGTCTGGTTATTGTTACACGCACAGGGAAGTTTTACCCCGGCCGCAGAAGGTGTTGTCCTTTTTGTGCGGAGCAATGTTGATAACCTTGATGATGGTCCGCTGGATGCCAGTCGCCAGTTGGCAGAGGAGTTGAAAACCTCTCTGGTAAAGGCCGCAGTCCCTGTGGTCGGGATCTTTAGCTCACCGCTGATACCTCTAGGACAGGGCCGCTTGCCGACAGTTCTCCTCGAACTTGGTTATTTGACTAATCCCTCAGATCTTCAACGTCTGCGCAGTCCAGATGGACAGCAACAACTCGCTCAGGCCCTTTATCTGGGCCTGAAGAATTTCTCCTTAAATCGAAAGAGACACTGATGTCCAATTTTGTACGTTCCGCAGAGCGCACTATCACCGATCTGCGCCCGGTTCACTTTACTCGCAATTTCACACGTTATGCTGAAGGCTCTGTATTGGTCTGCTTTGGCGAAACCAAGGTCCTGTGTAATGCCAGTGTCGAAGAACGGGTTCCACCGTTTATGCGCGGGCAAGGTAAAGGCTGGGTCACCGCCGAGTACAGCATGTTGCCACGCGCAACCCACACCCGCTCGATGCGTGAAGCAGCCAAGGGAAAGGTTTCTGGCCGGACTCAGGAGATCCAGCGTCTGATTGGCCGTTCCCTGCGTGCGATTACTGATCTTGAAGCGCTGGGCGAAATTACAGTGCAAATTGACTGTGACGTGCTGCAGGCCGACGGCGGTACCCGAACTGCCGCGATCACCGGAGCCTATGTTGCCCTTTATGATGCACTGCGTGGTTTGGTCAACAAAGGGACTCTGGCCAAAATGCCGCTGATTGATTCCGTGGCGGCGATCAGCGTTGGAATTGTTGAAGGGGTCGCGATGCTCGATCTTGAATATATCGAAGATTCGAACGCCGATGTTGACATGAACTATGTCATCACCGGTAGTGGTGATTTTGTTGAGGTTCAGGGAACAGCTGAAGAGCGTCCATTTACCCTCGATCAGATGGATACCATGCGACAGTTGGCCCTTGATGGCTGTAAGAAACTGACCTTGTTACAGAATCAGGCGCTTGAACTCTAATGAAGCTTCTCGTTGCAACCAAAAATCAAGGCAAACTTCGTGAGATAAGGAGTTTGTTTGCCAGTCAGGGGATCGAAGTTGTCGGTCTCGAGAGTCTGGCGGATGTGCCTGATGTGATAGAGGATGGCGACAGCTTTGCGGCAAATGCCAGCAAGAAAGCGCTTGAAATCTCCTGCCTGGCGAATTGTCTGGTGCTGGCTGATGATAGCGGGCTGGTTGTTCCTGCCCTCGATGGCGCACCCGGGATTTTTTCGGCTCGCTACGCTGGCGAAGGTGCGACGGATACGCAAAACAACCTGAAGCTGCTAGGCGAACTGAGGGTGATCCCTCATGAGAGACGGCAGGCTTATTTTTGTTGCGTTATGGCGCTTGCCGATCCACAGGGCCGCTGTCGTACCTTTGAAGGGCAACTGCATGGAAGACTTATTGATGAGCTAAGGGGTGATCAGGGATTCGGATATGATCCGCTATTTCTCGTGTCTGAATATGGCAAGACTTTGGCTGAGCTCCCGCTGGAGATCAAAAACCGTATCAGTCATCGAGGTAAGGCACTGTCTCTCCTTTTGCCGGTGATCAAATCTGATGACCCTTGGATGGTTGATTCGTCTTTCCTGAGATCTGCGGCGACTTGACAGTATTTATGGTCTGGTGCTAAAAATGCGCGTCAATTTTTTAACTAACCGTTTTTTGAGGAGATAGAACATGGCCGTAGAAAAAACATTTGCAATCGTTAAACCTGATGCCTTTGCCGCTGGTTATGCGGGTAAAATAATCGCACGAATCTATGCGGAAGGTTTTAAAGTTGTTGGTTTGAAAAAACTTTATATGAGCAAGGTTGAAGCAGAAGGCTTTTATGCTGTTCATGCCGAGCGTCCTTTCTTCGGCGAGTTGACCGATTTTATGAGCAGTGGACCCTGTGTGGTCCTGGCGCTTGAAGCTGAGGGCGCAATCACTAAATGGCGCGATCTGATGGGAGCAACCAACCCTGCGGACGCTGCTGATGGGACTCTACGTAAGGAATTTGGTGCTTCGATCGGTGAGAACGCAACCCACGGCTCTGATGCTCCTGAAACTGCAGCGTTTGAACTGGGTTACTTTTTTAATGGCCTGGAACTTCTGGGCTAATATTTGCTTCATTTTTTATGAACAAAGAGGCCGGGATAACTCCCGGCCTCTTTGTGTTTGTACTTTATTCGGTTTTTTAAAAGCCATGTTTGTAATTCTAAAACATAGCCGCCAGCCCATCTTTCTTCTTATTTCCTAAATACCTTGAATTTAAAGGCGTTTTGATCTAACTTTCACTGTTTGATAACATCCAATCTTAAATAGAAATTTGTATGAGTGATATACCGTTGATCGACATTAAAAACCTCTCCATGGCAGAGTTGATAGAGTTGCTCTCAGGTTTGGGGAAGGAGAAGTTTCGCTCCAGGCAGATTATTAAGTGGATCTATGGGCGTGGGGTGGTTTCTTTTGACGAAATGACTGATATCTCAAAGGGGCTGCGTGAGGATCTCAAACAGCGATTTTTCATTTCGGACTGGACGCCAGAGGTTGTAGAAACCTCCAAGGACGGAACACGTAAGTATCTTTATCGTCTGAGCGATATGGAGACAGTCGAATCGGTTCGTATTCCGATGGATGGCGGTAAAGACACCCTCTGTATCTCAACCCAGGTCGGTTGTGCAATGCAGTGTCAGTTCTGCCTGACCGGAACCTTCGGCCTGACTCGCAACCTTGAAGTCTCTGAAATCGTAAATCAGGTTTGTGCCTCGCTCAAGGATGGTCCTTTACATAATATAGTCCTTATGGGGATGGGCGAGCCGCTGCATAATCTGGATAATGTTATCAAGGCCCTGGAAATCCTCTATCTGGATGATGGCTGTGGCTACGGCGCACGGCGTGTGACTCTCTCGACGTCAGGTTTGGTTCCGCAGATGTATGAGCTCGCCAAGCGGATAAAGGTTGGTCTTGCCGTTTCGTTAAATGCGACAACGGATGAACTGCGCGATCAATTAATGCCGATCAATAAGAAGTATCCCCTGGCTGAGTTAATGAAAGCCTGCCGGGAAATACCCCTTGAGCCGCGTCAGCGCATCACTTTTGAATATATTCTGATAGGTGGTGTCAACGACTCTCGCACCGATGCCAAACGTCTGGTGAAGCTGCTACATGGGTTACGCGCCAAGGTCAATCTGATTTCGTTCAACGAGCATTCAGGTTCTGCGTTTAAGGCTCCGGCCGTTGGAGCGGTTGATGAATTTCAGCGTTACCTGCTTGATCGCGATATTGTTGCCATCAAGCGTGCCAGCAAAGGGCAGGACATCTCGGCGGCCTGCGGACAACTTAAAGGCAAACTCGAGAGGCGTGAGGCGTGAGGCATTGCTCATATTTTAGTCACTAGAATTTTCAAAATAGAAGGAGAGACAGATGGCGCAACCTGTAATTGGAGTTATCGGAGGTAGTGGTCTTTATGAGATTGAAGGCCTGAGTGATATACAAGAAGTCACTCTGGACACCCCCTTTGGGGCCCCCTCGGATAGCTATGTAACTGGCGTCCTAGATGGTGTGAAAATGGTTTTTTTGCCTCGACACGGGCGGGGTCATCGTATTCTCCCTTCGGAGGTTAACTACCGCGCTAATATCTACGGAATGAAAGTGCTTGGCGTCCAACAGATCATTTCCGTATCTGCCGTCGGCAGCATGAAAGAAGAGATTGTGCCGGGCCATATTGTTGTGCCCGATCAATTCTTTGACCGCACTCAGGGGAAACGCGCTTCGACTTTTTTTGGCAATGGCGTGGTCGGACATGTCCAGTTTGCAGACCCGGTTTGTTCTGCTCTTTCGCAGCGGCTTGCGGCCGCAGCAGATGCGGTCGGTGCGATAGTGCATCGAGGTGGGACCTATCTCTGCATCGAAGGGCCAAATTTTTCAACTCGGGCCGAATCGAACATTTATCGTAGCTGGGGTGTCGATATTATCGGGATGACCAATATCCCTGAGGCGCGTTTAGCGCGTGAAGCTGAAATCTGTTATGGCACCGTGGCGCTTGCGACAGACTACGATTGCTGGCACGAAGGACATGAGGATGTGTCGGTTGAGGCCGTGATAGCGATCATTCAGCAAAATGTTAATACTGCACGGCAGATCATTAGAGAGGCGGTGCTGGAGATTGCAGCTGGCTGGCAGACCAGCGACTGCAGTTGTGATGAGTCTTTGAAGTACGCAATTATGACCGCAAAAGAACTGATTCCTGAACAGATCAGTAAAGATCTCGCGCCGATACTGGGCAAATATCTTGTGAAAAGCGTTAGCTGAAGACTGATTTGCGCCGCGCCATTGTATTCGATACAGTTATGGGACTAGCTAGAGCTGGACGAGTTGGTCTTGGGCAGTTCAAGTCGCTCAAGTTTTATCTAAACCATTTTGAGGATTGTTGTCAGCCTCTTCGGGCGATGACTTATTTTCCATCGTCCTGACCCACCTGAATAACCGGGGAGCCTCTGATGTTTGTATTACAGAAACAACTTTCAGTGCTGAATGTTCCGAGTAGCCGTGTAGCGATGCTCTATCGTTCTGGTGCCGATATTCAGTTAGCTCTGCCAGATTTACCCTCGCAGATGGCCAGTGCTTGCATGGTTCTGCTCAAGGGTGGTGGCAAGATCCAGGTCTTAGTTGGTCTTCACTTGGTGCAGAGTTGCTGCAGTATTTTTTATGTCTCTGATGCGGGCGAGGTGTCCGTTGAGCATGCTGAGCGCGAGCTTGAAGATGGGCTTGTTTTTGCTGAGGCGATGGGGTTTGTCCTCAATGATGTAGAGTTCGACCGGATGACTGCCGAGCAGCGCGAAGCATACTGGAAGGGCTTGCCAATCTGCCAACGCCAGACTGCCAAGGGCGCCACATCTTCTCAAGCCAAGGCAGACGCCCAAGCTAAGGCAGACGCCCAGGCTAAGGCAGACGCCCAAGCTAAGGCAGCTGCCCAAGCTAAAGCTGCTGCCCAAGCTAAAGCTGCTGCCCAAGCTAAGGTGGACGCTCAAGCTAAGGTAGACGCTCAAGCTAAGGTAGACGCTCAAGCTAAGGTAGACGCTCAAGCTAAGGTAGACGCTCAAGCTAAGGTAGACGCTCAAGCTAAGGTAGACGCTCAAGCTAAGGTAGACGCTCAAGCTAAGGTGGACGCTCAAGCTAAGGTGGACGCTCAAGCTAAGGTGGACGCTCAAGCTAAGGTGGACGCTCAAGCTAAGGTGGACGCTCAAGCTAAGGCAGACGCTCAAGCTAAGGCAGACGCTCAAGCTAAGGCAGACGCTCAAGCTAAGGCAGACGCTCAAGCTAAGGTAGACGCTCAAGCTTTAGCCAAGATCAATTTAGAAGTTAAACGTCAGATTTTAAAAGAACATTTAGCTAAATTATTAGCATCTTTGTGATTTTAATAAATTCGTTTTTGGAGGAAACCATGTTGCTCAGGACTTTCATTACCGTCCTGCTTATTGCTCTGCTTGTTGGCTGTGTCAGTTCGATCAACAAGCAACCAAAAGCAATGCCACACTACACTCTCGGGCTTTCTTTTTTGCAGAGTGATAATCCCACCCTTGCCCTGAGAGAATTTCTGAAGGCTGTAGAGCTGAACCCCAAGAACCCTCAGGTGCATGCTGCACTGGCTCGGGCGTACCAGTATAAAAAAGCTTATGCTCTGGCCGAACAACATTATATCAAAGCGCTGGCATATTCGGATAACGATCCGAAGTACCAAAACAATCTGGCGGCACTCTATATTTCAATGGAACGCTGGGATCAGGCGATTGACTATTTTCAAAAAGCGTCTGAAAACTTACTCTTTATGCGACCGGAGCTTGCAAAGATGGGCAAAGGCTATGCTTACTACCGTAAAGGTGACTATCCAGAGGCCTTGCAAGCCTATCGAGAAGCTGAATCAATCGCGCCTCGTCAGGCGACACTCCACTTTCATGTTGGAGAAACTTATGCGGCTCTGGGACAGTTGGACCTGGCGGTTGCCTCGTATGAAAAAGCTCTTTTGTATGCTCCGACTTATTCGGAAGCACGATATCAGTTGGCTGTACTGTTACTCAAAGGGCAACATATCGCCGAAGCAAGAGATCTTTTGACCGCAATTGTCGAACAGGATCCCCTTTCTGATTGGGGAATGAAAGCGAATGATTTCCTCAAAGCCTTGAAATAATATGGGTTTCTGGCTGGACAAAAATCAATAAATAAGTATTCTTTAAAGTGCCCTCTGTTTGAATATGTATTTGTCCAGATTTTTTAAGGTAGATCGACAGCTATGATTCTCCAGTGTCCAGGTTGTACAACGCGCTATCGCATTAAGGACATGGCTCCGGGCCGTCCCGACGCTCATCTCATTTGTCCGAACTGTAAATTCCACTTCTCTTTGGTTGCGCCACAGATTGCAGGAGATCCTCCTCTGATCCACTCAAATGCCAGGGTGTTGGTTGTGGATGATGCACATTTTTTTCGTGAAATGCTTGTTGATTTACTGATGCCCTTGAATTTGAATCTTTGCTTAGCGGCTAATGCCGCTGAGGCTTTAGCACAACTTCAATCGAATCGCTGCGATTTAATGCTCCTCGATCTCAATCTTCCTGATAAAAATGGCCTTGAACTGATCGCTGATATTCGAGCAGACAAATCTCTCTTCAGAACCCGAATTCTGGCAATGAGTGGTGTCTTTCGTCATGAAGAAGATGGTGTCGATGCGATTCGTGCTGGCGCTGATGGTTTTCTGACTAAATCTTTTCGACCAGAAGATCTCCGGGAAAAGGTAAGAAAGCTGCTTCTGTGATGGCTGGCAGCATGGAGATGCAGCAGACAATATCTGCAGAGACCAGTTCGTATCCCCCTATGAAGAGCTTCTACTCTTCCCCAAATATAAAGTTACGGGACATCAGGCTGAATTGTTGTTTGGCGAACCTTTTGGTCGGAACGTTTTATTTTTCTGTGGTCGATTTCATGTTTATCAAGGTTTAAGTTGTTTTGATTCTACAACTCCAGGACGTCTAGCAGCTGCATTAGGTTGCAGTTTCATATTACTGGCCTGCGCTGTTGGGGGGGCTGATGGGATCAAGCCAGCTGATTTCATACTGGTGAACGATTAATTGAATTTCAGCGGAATTAACCCTTTGCATGGGATTGAGCCTCCGTCTTTTATTGCTCTTCATGATTGCTACCGACACGAATTCCAGGTATCGCTCAAGTCTGTAGCTAGCCGATTAGAATGTAGTCTGCACTCTGGTGTTCTTGCCTATATGCGTGGACCCAGCTATGAGACCCCAGCAGAAAATATCGCATTGCGTGCGTTGGGAGCCTCAGGGTCAGCATGTCGATTGTGCCTGAGGCAATAATGACTCGCGCTCTGGGGCTAGAGGTTGCCGCCTTGGCTTTGGTGACGAAATTTGCTGGTGGCAGCCCCTATCAAAAACTGTCACATCAGGAGGTTTTGGCTTGTGCTCTTGCCTCGACAGAACCTTTTCGTTGCCTTATCAGAACACTATTATCTGAGTTCATTTCAGACTCATCCTCCTCTAATGATAAAATAATGTAAAAACGGTTACTTAGACTTGCTTCCCATGGCTTGACAGTGCTTGATTGCGTGCTAAACTTTTTACACTTTACGGCAATATGGAGGGCATTTTTGGGACAATTGATGAAAAAAATCTTGATTGTAGATGATGAAGAAAATGCTCGCATCGGCCTGAGTAAATTGCTCAGTCAGGAAGGGTATCAGGTTAGCGCAGTGGGCAATGGATATGAAGCGCTTGAATTCCTTGGAAACGAGCAAGTTAGCCTGGTAATCACTGATATCAATATGCCAGAGATGGACGGATTGGTTTTTTTGCGCGAGTTGAATCGCGAGTACCCAAGTACTGACGTTATAATGATTACCGCTTATGGAGGGGTGGAGTCTTACCTTGAAGCTATGAATCTTGGTGCTTTTGAATATCTAAATAAGCCGATCAGACTTAATGAGTTGAAGTCTGTTATGGATAAGATCTTTCTCAGTCGTGATTGTGCCTGAACAATTTCCTGTTTTAGAAAGGGGGAAATATGAAAGATCTGAATAGGATTCTGGTTGCTATCGATTTTTCTGACAGCTCAGATGAGGCTTTTAATACCGCACTGTTTATGGCAGAAAAATTTTCTGCCAAACTCCTGTTGGTTCATATCATCAATGAACCGATCGATTTGCGTGGATTCTATGTACCACATATCTCCTTTGATAAACTCGAAGAGGAGATCAAGGCTGGAGCGGAAAAAATGATGAAGCATTTCTGCCGAAATCATTTAAAGGGGTTGGGTGACTATGAAACCCTCATTATTCCTGGTATCCCTTATCAGGAGATTTTAGCTGCAGCTCATGATAAACAGGCCGATATGATCGTTCTTGGAACCCATGGTCGCACCGGTCTTGATCATGTGCTCTTTGGAAGCACCGCTGAAAAGGTTGTGAGAAAGTCACCTTTGCCGGTTTTGACGGTGCGTTTAAGCGAAGAGTAATTTCATTCTAGCACCCGTTGGCTGAGATCAGAGGGCAGCGTTTTCGCTGCCTTTTTTTTAATTCTCTGTCTCTTGCATCAGGCATCTTCTCAGGCTATTCTCAGGCCACATACCCGTTAGATGGAGTCTTGATGCTAAAGGTTCACACCAGCCAGTTTGCTGGCGAAAAAGTTTTAATTGTCGATGATGAAGAAGTTATCGTCGAACTAACAGCTCTTCTGCTGCGCGGCCGCGGATTTAATATCTTGACTGCGCATAACGGTGAAGAATGCCTTGAACTGGTGAAGACTGAACAGCCGTCTCTTGTCCTGCTCGACTATATGATGCCGGTGATGGATGGCGAGACTGCTCTTAAACAGATTGTGCAGCATAACCCCGATACCTACGTCATCATGTTTACCGGGAAGGGGAGCGAAGAGGTTGCCGTTCGCTTGATGAAGTCCGGAGCTGCCGATTACCTACAGAAACCCTTTGTTAACAGTAGTTTGTTGGAAAGGGTTGATACTGTTCTGCAAATCAGGCAGGTTGAACTCTCCAATCGTGATCTGATGCGTGAGAAAGACCAGCTTCAGCGCGAAATAGAGGCCTGGAATCTTCATCTGGAACGACGGGTTGAAGAAAAATCTCAAGAGCTTGAGCTTGCGCACCGTGAAATATTGCAAGCAGAAAAATTAGCGGCTCTTGGCCACATCAGCGCTGGAATGGCTCATGAAATTCGCAACCCGCTCAATGCCATTAATTTGTTCGCCCAGATCCTTTCCGGAGCTTATAGCGAAGATCAGGAAAACTGCAGCTACATAAGAAAGATCATCGAAGAGGTCGAGCGGGTCGACAGTATTCTGATCAAGATGCTCGCAGCCAGTCGCGGAAATTCCGCCCCGCGTAGTGAAGTTCATCTTGAGAAGGTCGCCAGGCAGGTGCTGGCAGATTGCGAAGTTTTATGCCGTTCACAACGCGTGGCAGTAGATTGCCTTATTGAAGAAGATATCCCTTCGCTCGTCGCAGATCCGACGGAGATTGAGCAGATCTTCACCAACCTTGTGACGAATGCGTTGTTTGAGATGCAAGAAGGGGGGTCTCTCGGCATAAGGGTCACTCTCGACGAAGGTTTTATCCATCTTGAGATTTCAGACACCGGCCGGGGAATTCCAAAGGAACATTTGAACCAGATTTTTGATCCATTTTTTACAACGAAAGATAAAGGGACCGGGTTTGGTTTGTCAGTGGTGTTACGTATTGTGCGCGGCTACGGTGGTTTGATAAAGGCAGAGAGCGAGGTCGGCTGCGGTACGACATTTATTGTCCAGCTCCCCGTGGGGAAAGTGTTGGCAAAATAAAAAATGGCATTAAGGTTACGTGAAATTAAGCTTCACCTCGAAGAGGATGAAGCGTTGCTGTCTGAACGGGCGGCACAACTGCTTGGTCTTAAATCGGTTGATTTGCGTAACCTGAAGCTGGTGCGCAAGGGGATAGATGCACGACGTAAATCGTCAATTCTAAAGGTCTATACCCTAGAATTTGAACTCGCTGATGAAGCGGATGTCTTGCATCGCCATGCTGACAACCCCCACCTGAGTCTGGTTGCCCCCCCCTCCATATTTATCCCGGCTCCTTGTACGCAACGTCGCAAAGTGGTCGTTGTCGGCATGGGGCCTGCCGGACTTTTCGCTGCTTTAACGCTACGCCGAGGCGGAGCGGAGGTGCTGTTGATAGAGCGCGGAAAGCCTGTTGCTGATCGCTTGAAAGATGTCCAATCCTTCTGGCGTGGCGGGCCTTTGGACCCGCAAAGCAATATCCAGTTTGGTGAAGGAGGGGCCGGTACTTTCTCTGATGGCAAGTTGACGACCAGGATCAATCATTCCCTGGTGACCGACGTATTGCGGACTCTCGTAGAGTTTGGCGCACCTGAAGAGATCCTCTGGCAGGCGAAGCCACATATTGGCTCCGATCGTTTGCGGAGCCTTTTGGTCCGTTTGCGGCTAAAGCTGCAGGCCGATGGCGTCGAAATACGTTTTTCAACCTGTCTGACTGGAATTGAGCAGATCAATGGGCGGCTTGCAGGTGCAATTCTCAATGGCGACCAGTTTGAAGCTTGTGATAGTCTGGTGTTGGCCGTTGGTCATAGCGCGCGTGATACTTACCGGATGTTGCAACAAGAAAAGATTGCGCTTGAGAGTAAGTCCTTTGCCATCGGCCTGCGTGTTGAACACCCTCTGGCGCTGATCAATCAGATTCAGTATGGTCTGCCCAGCCACCCGCAACTCGGTGCGGCAGAGTACTCACTTGCCTGGCAGGATAAAGTTGCAGGCCGCGGCGTTTACTCCTTTTGCATGTGTCCGGGTGGGTTGGTAGTTAATGCATCGTCTGAACAAGGGGGGGTCGTCGTTAACGGGATGAGTGACTATAAGCGCGATGCCAGTTGGTCGAATAGCGCTTTGGTTGTGACGGTTGGGAGCGAGGATTTCAATTCAGCCGATCCACTCGCCGGCGTTGCATTTCAACGGCATTGGGAAGAACAGGCCTTTATTGCTGCTGGAGCAACGGGAGCAGTCCCGGGTCAACCTCTACTCGGTTTTTTGAGCGGTAGAAGTGGGGAGCTCCAATCCAGTTGTCAGCCCTCGGCCGTTGCGACCGAGTTGTCACAGGTGCTGCCTGTGGCTGTGACCGATTCGTTGCGTCGGGCGCTGCCACAATTTGAGCGGCGGATGCGCGGTTTTGTTGGCCCTGAGGCGATGTTGCTTGGCGTTGAAACTCGAACGAGCGCCCCTTTACGCATTTTGCGCAATGATGATGGCTGTTCGGTCAGCTTATCGGGCCTTTTCCCGGCAGGAGAAGGCGCAGGTTATGCCGGGGGGATTATGAGTGCCGCGATTGACGGCATCAAAACCGCAAATCATGTGACTTGTCACTTGAACTCATTCGGATAGGGATAGAACTTTGAAAAGTATGTACGTAAATCAAATCGGAGAACGGGATCAGGTCGAAACCGTTTTTCTGGTGCGTGATCGAATCCAGGCCATGGCGCGCAACGGCAAGCCTTACATGACTTTGAAGCTGATGGACAATACCGGCGAGATTGAAGCGCGCGTTTGGGATCGGGTCGATGAATTCGCACGTCTGTTCGATAAAAACGATTTTCTGCACGTCAGCGGTCGCGGTAATCTCTATATGGGGAAGATGCAGCTGGTTGTTCAGCAGTTGCGCAAGGTCTCAGAAGAAGATGTTGACCTTGCTGATTTTCTCCCGGTATCCAAGCGTTCTTTTACCGAGATGCGCGAAGAGCTTGATCAATTGTTGGCATCGATGAGTGATGGGCCGATGCGCAAATTGATGGGTGCTTTTTTTAACGACAGTGAGTTTTTTCGACTTTATAGCCGTGCACCAGCGGCTAAAGGGATGCACCATGTTTTTATCGGTGGATTGCTTGAGCATTCCTTGGCGGTTGCAGCTTTAGCTTGTGATGTCGCACAACGCTATGCTCAGGTCGATCGTGATCTGCTGATCGCAGGAGCCCTGATGCATGATGTTGGCAAAACGGCTGAGCTCAGTTATGAGCGCTCTTTTGATTATACTGATGAAGGGAAGCTTGTCGGGCATATCGTGATGGGTGTCGAAATGATTGAGGAGCGTTCACGGACGATCCCGGATTTCCCACGCCAGCAGGTGATGATGCTAAAGCATCTGCTCCTCTCACATCATGGCCAGTACGAATATGGTTCGCCCAAGCGGCCTAAGGTGCTGGAGGCTGTCATTCTCAATTTTATTGATGATCTCGATTCCAAGATCAACGGAATTCAGACCCATATTGATAAGGAACCGGAGCGCACGGGTGATTGGACTGGATATCACCGGCTTTATGATCGCTATTTTTATGCGCCGCTTGAACCTCGGCCAAATGGTGATTTGCCGCAAGCAGAATTGGCAGAACCATGCTCAGAGCCTCCCAAAGTCAGGCGGTCAAGAGATGAGCCTCTCGGGTTTACCCTGGGGGAGCAATTGGCAGGGCAGAACCTGAATCTGTTTGTGAATGAGACTGAGAAGAAGGATTAATGATGATTGTTGAAACTTTTCCGGTTGGTGCCCTTCAAGTCAATTGTGTCGTATTGGGCTGCTCTGTCAGTCGTAAAGCGGTGGTTATTGATCCCGGTGCTGATCTGGAGTTGATTGAAGAGGCCTTGCGAAAACATGATGTGACGGTTGAATTGATCCTCAACACCCACGGTCATTTTGACCATATCGGAGCGAACGCTGCTTTGAAAAAATCGACCGACGCATCGCTTCTGATTCACCAGGCTGACGTCAGGTTACTGCAGATGGCTAGCTTGCAAGCTTCAGCTTATGGTCTGACTGCTGAAGATTCCCCTATGCCTGACAGGGAGCTTAAAGGTGGTGAGGTTTTGAAGTTTGGTGAGCAGAGCCTTCAGGTGCTCCATACCCCAGGACATTCTCCCGGTTGTGTCTGCTTTTATACTGAAGGTCTGCTGATTTCTGGTGACACACTGTTTGCCGGTTCGGTCGGCCGGACAGATCTCCCAGGTGGTGACCACCAGCAACTGCTTGCCAGTATTCAGCAAAAACTGGCTGGCTTACCACCCCAGACCAGGGTCTTGCCTGGGCATGGACCCTTGACCACAATGGAAAATGAGTTGAAATATAACCCCTATTTGGCGGGCTAAGAGGCGATCATGCTGCAAGGAAAAACTGTTGTCCTTGGGGTCAGTGGTGGGATTGCGGCCTATAAGGCGGTTGAGTTGCTGCGCTTGTTGATCAAGGCTCATGCCGAAGTGCATGTGGTGATGACGAAGAGCGCTTGTCAATTCGTTACCCCGCTGACCTTTCAAACTTTGTCACATAATCCCGTGCATACCGAGCTGTTCGATCTTTATCAAGAACAGGAGATCGGTCATATCTCGCTGGCTGATCGGGCCGATCTTTTTCTGATTGCGCCGGCAACGGCTAATCTGATCGGTAAAATTGCCAATGGCCTGGCCGATGATCTTCTCTCGACCAGCGTAATGGCGACGAAAGCCCCCGTCCTGATTTGTCCAGCGATGAATACCAATATGTATGAAGATCAGCGCTATCAGCGGAATCATCAACAATTGATCACTGATGGTTTTTCTCTGCTCGAACCGATCAGCGGAGATCTGGCTTGCGGTTGGCAAGGGAAGGGAAAACTCCCCGATCCGCAGCAGATCTTCGAGACCGCCTGTCAGATTCTCGCGCCGGGGGACCTGGCCGGAGTCCGTTTGCTGGTAACCGCCGGTCCAACGCGCGAAGAGCTTGATCCGGTCCGCTATCTGAGCAATTACTCCTCAGGGAAAATGGGTTATGCCATTGCACGCTCAGCTGCCGCCCGTGGTGCAGAGGTTATTTTGATCTCGGGGCCGGTCGCGCTCATAGAACCTGCCGGTGTCACCACCCTACAGGTCAGGAGTGCCTTGGAAATGCAGCAGGCCGTTGAGCAGTATTTTGATGAGTCTGACGTGGTGATCAAGGCGGCCGCAGTTGCCGACTATCGACCAGTGCGCAGGGAACAACAGAAGATTAAGAAGAATACTGAGGAGCTTTCTCTGCAACTTGAGAAAAACCCTGATCTGCTTGCAGAGTTAGGTCAACGTAAAAAAAAGCAGATTCTGGTCGGCTTTGCTGCTGAGACCGAGAATTTGCTCACCAACGCCGCTGCCAAGCTACACAAAAAGAACCTCGATCTGATTGTTGCCAACGATGTGACTGCTGAAGGTTCGGGTTTTGGCAGTGAGACCAATCTGGTCAATCTACTCTTTGCCGACGGACGTCAGGAAACCCTCCCTCTGTTGACCAAGGATGAGGTGGCTTATCGTTTACTCGATCGGGTGATTGAGCTGCTGAATAAGCAAAAGTCTTAAACCTGAATCAACAGATCGAGCAGACTGTCTGGGTTGGTTATCCCTGACCTGAAGCGTTGTTTCAGATCCCCGAGGATGATATCGGCATCTTCCTGACGGAGTTTACCATCAAGCCAAAGCATATTCAGGTTCTTACGGATCAGCTTGGCTGCAGTGAGGGCCCTGTCTCCAGTGGGATCGGCTTGCCAGAAGGGGCTGTATTGGTCGCCTAGAATCCCTTCGACCGCTGTATAGGCTAGATCGACATACTCTTGTTGGTCCTCGGGGGTGAATTCCCAGCGCGACCGTTTTGTAACCGTGTTCAGCAGCTTTTGCCATTGTTTAAGTCGGCTGATGAGCAGCATTGAATTGAACAGGCGCTTGTTAGCTCGAAACGACAAAACTGTATCTGAAAGCACACTGCTGAGCATGATGTCATGACTGCGGTAATCCTCCTTCGACAACTCCCGCGCCAGTTGCCAGATCTCTTCTTCTACTTTGTCCTCGGCACGCATTTCCCAATAGGTGTGTTTAAGCATCACCGTATTGAATGTCCGTGTCATCTTGAAAGGGACAAAGTAGTTGTGGGCAACGGTGTCGGCGGCCAAGTGAGCCAGATAGCCCCAGGCGCAGGCCTGGTGAGCTGGTATTTTGGCGCTGTCGAGTATCTTGAGGCCGATCCGCCAGTTATGGCAATGCTCAAGGTAGTGAGTATATTTTTTCCCCAGAGTGATGTCTGCCGCGACGCAGCCATAGAGAAAATCGAGTGGCCAGGCTGCCAGCAGTGTTTGCAGGGCCGTTGGCAGGGCTTGAGGGTTTGCCAGAAGCCTCGCTCCTAGAGAAAGATGAACCCCAGCGCCCCAGGCGAAAGCTTGCTCCGGGATTAAAAGACAGATAAAAAACAGGGATAATGTGGCAAGGTGCATGTTATGTTGTTTCATAAATAATATCCGCAGGCAGAATGCGGAATACTCCAATTAAGGCTGAATGACGATGCCAGACAAATTATATCAGGAATGCCGCTCGCTGATTAGTGGCTGTCGTGCGATTTTTGAAGATTTACTCGAAGCAGGTATCGATATCCTGCCGCTCGCTTCGCCTAAAAAAACGGCACCTGTCACCCTCTCTGTCGAGAATCAGCCTCCACCGCTCCAGCAAGCTCAGCTGCACAATTTAATCGACATAGAGTCTCTTGCCGATCTCCAACAGGAGTTGAGCGGTTGTCAGGACTGCCCGTTGAGCGAGCAACGAAAGCAGATCATACTTGGCACAGGAAACCCCAATGCCCGTCTGGTGCTGATCGGTGCGGCGCCTGATGAACAAGAGGAGAGGGCAGGGTCCGCATTTGTTGGCGAAATCGGGCAACTTCTCGACCGAATTTTGTTGGCCATGAAGTTGAGTCGTCAAGAGGTCTATATTTGTAATATCCTTAAGTGCCGACCACCGAATAATCGTGAGCCTGAAGCGGCTGAGCTTGCTTTTTGCGAAGCCATATTGAAACGACAGCTGACCCTGATCGCTCCCGAAATGATTCTCAGCCTCGGAAGCGCTGCGACCCAGACCTTGCTGAAGACCGATGAGTCGATCAGTAAACTGCGCGGCTGCTGGCAAAGTTACGCAGGAATCCCCTTGATGTCTACTTTCCATCCCGCATATCTGCTGCAGAATCCGGCAGGGAAACATCAGGTCTGGGAAGATGTCAAGCAGGTCATTCATCGTTTGCAGGACTAAGTCATAGTCGATTTTTTGCGTTTTATTGTCTCTGAGGGGTTTTATGGAATTCAAAATGCTTTGGTGGTACTGGGTCGCATTTGGCATGCTCTTGATGGTTGCTGAAATCGTTGTCCCCAGTTTTACAATTTTCTGGTTCGGTCTGGCCGCGTTGATAGTGGCTCTGTTGATTGGGATCGCTCCTGATCTTGCACTCAGCTGGCAACTGGCCTGCTGGGCAGTATCGAGTATCTTATTCACCGTCCTCTGGTTTCGCTATTTCAAACCGACCATGATCGATCGCACCAAGGCCGGCATAAGTCTGGAAGCGGTGCTTGGTCAGACCGGTCAGGTCGTTCGCTTGCCGTATGAAGGAGTGCGCGGACTGGTCAGATTTGCGACGCCATTGCTCGGAAACGAGGATTGGGAGTTTTTGTGTCGTGATGATCTGGTCATCGGTGATCGGGTTATGGTCATAGAGGTCTCGGGGAATACACTGATTGTAACCAAAAAAGGGTCCTGAATTTCAGGGCATTTAAATAGGAGAGATAAACCATGGCTGGACTTGTAATTGCGGCAATTTTCGCCTTTATTGTACTGATCTCAATTTTTCTCGGCGTTCGACTGGTCCCGCAGGGGAGCAAGTTCGTTGTGCAGCGACTCGGCAAGTTTCATATCGTTTTATCGCCGGGCCTGAATATTATCATTCCTTATATCGACAGTGTCGCTTACAAGGTCACCACCAAAGATATCGTCCTTGATATTCCTAGCCAAGAGGTCATCACCAAGGACAATGTCGTTATCATTGTCAACGCTGTGGCTTTCATCAATATCATCCACCCGGAAAAAGCGGTCTATGGGGTAGAGAATTACATCATCGCAATTCAAAACCTGGTTCAAACCTCGCTCCGCTCAATTGTCGGTGAGATGCAGTTGGATGACGCCCTCTCGAGTCGTGAGATGATTAAAGCCAAACTCAAGACCAGTATTTCCGATGATATTTCCGATTGGGGGATTACCCTGAAGACGGTTGAGATTCAGGATATTAACCCGAGTGCAACCATGCAGACTGCCATGGAAAATCAGGCAGCTGCTGAACGCCTCCGACGCGCTGCGGTCACGAAGGCGGATGGCGCAAAACAGGCGGCGATTCTGGAGGCCGAAGGACGTTTTGAAGCTTCAAAGCGCGACGCGCAGGCCAAAATCGTGCTGGCCGAAGCCAGCCAGAAGGCGATTGAAAATGTCACTCTGGCGATCCAACAAAACGAACTGCCGGTTATGTATCTGCTGGGCGAGAAATATATCGAGAGTATCAAGGATATTGCGGTCAGCAATAACAGTAAGACCATCGTGTTGCCGGCGGATATTCCAGCGGCCATACGTGGCATTATGGGTGGCATCAAGCAGTAGCCGCGGTTTTTTAAAAAGAAGCTCCGTCTGTTTTTCTGTCGCTAGACAAAGAGGCTTAGCTCGTTTTGAGCTAAGCCTCTTTGTGCTTGATGACATCGGGAAATAGCTCAGCCTCGTTGAAAACTGAATGCATAGCGACGAAATTTACTGTTTTTAAACAGTGGCAATATCAGCAGACTGCTGATCATCTTGATAATTGTCTGACCGAATATGGCCGGCCAGACTGGTCCGAAGGCCAGTAGCACAAAGACCAGCGAATCGAGAGGTGTCGATATCAGGTTGCTCAGGATCAGCCGTTTTTCAAAACTCCCTTTGGTGCGCGAGTAGATCAACCAATCGCTGAACTCTGCGATAAAGAAAGCCCCTCCTGAGGCCCAGGCAAGTTGTTGGTTAAAGGCAAGGGTAATCAGCGTTGCCGTCAGCATCCAACCCCAACAACCGAACTTTCCATAGCGTTCCTGAATAAAGTCGCGAGCCGAGAATGTGAGCCCGATAGCCACGGCGCCCGCTGGAAATGTCAGGCCTAGTACGGTAACGATACCGAGGCAGTGAACCAGTATATTCCCGAGAATAATTGATCCAAGGTAAAAAGCTGCACTCATATAAAGAGCCTTAAAATCGGTAAGAAGATTATTTTGAATAGTATTCGATGATCATTTTTACGTCAGCGATCGTATTGATTTCATCGCGATGGGGCAGGCGATTGATTTTGACTGTTAAGGTTGACTTGTCGAGGGTAAACCATTCAGCATCGGTGAAGCGTCGGTTATCGTCCATCTGACCAGCAACGAGCCTTATGGTCTTCTCTTTTTCACGTGCAGAGATGCTGTCACCAGTTTTAACCTGAAATGAAGCAATATCCACCCGCCTGCCATTGACCGAAATATGCCCGTGATTGATCAGTTGTCTTGCCTGCATCATGGTTGTGGCCAGGCCAGAGCGGAAGATGAGGCTGTCGAGTCGCGTTTCCAGCAGGACCAGCAGATTATCACCGGTGACGCCCTGCATCTGCTGGGCTTTGTGAAACGCGCGGCGAAACTGTTTTTCCAGCAGACAATAGCTGTGCCGCAGTTTCTGTTTTTCAAGCAACTGGCGGGCGAAGTCTGAGGTTTTCGGCCGTCTGGGATTAGGACCATGCTGGCCGGGTTTGTTGCTGCGCCTTTGCAGCAGTTCGTCAAATTTGGGATTTCCGAAGATATTAACGCCGAAACGACGTACGATTTTTCCTTTGGGCCCGGTAAATTTAGCCATGTATTTGTAATTTCTCCTTATTGTTTTTGAAAATGGTTTTCATTTCTACAAAACATGACCAATTTTGTCAACTATTTTCGTATCCAGTCTGTCCGTCAGTAATTTGAAGTGAATCGAATAATATTGTCGAGTTGTCGGTCGGTTAGCTGTGGTGGGCTTTGATGGATTGCTGGTGAAAAGAAAGGACTGAAATAATGAATAGAAGGAGTATCGGCTAAAATTTATTTTAGATCACTCAATAATCAAGTCCTCCCGGCAAAAAACGGGAAAACCCATCTTATGCCTAAAGAGCTTCCGTTAAACGTATATTGACAAGGATCTTTTCCTCTTCAACGCGTTTTTTATCCCAGCTCAATTCTTTGGTCATGAGTTCCAGCACTCTGGGAGCAGCCTGTCTGGTCGCCTCAGTATCCAACAACGCGAGTGGCATTCGTCGGGCCAGAACATCGATAGCCCGTTCGGCGAGTTCGTGACGCACGGCATACAATACCTCAGCTTCGATGACCGGGTGATTTTCGACAAGACGTGAGGCGTAGCCTGTTTCTGCCAACTTGGCAACCTGTTCTGCATGATCGCCATAGGTTCGATGTAGATAAGCGGAAACTTCTGTGTCAAAACCATATTTTTCACTTAGGTCAAGATTGCCATCTTTTCTATAGTTGGCACCACCAAGGATCGGCAACTCTTCGGTTTGACAGTCTGGCATCTGTGCTGAGAGAGAGAACATCTTGAGTGCATGATCAACGGTGTCTTCGGCCATTTTCCGGTAGGTGGTCCACTTGCCGCCAGCAATTGTCAGTAGGCCGTTAGGTGTTTCCTCAATGACATGATCACGGGCCAGTTTGGCGGTATCGGTCGCTTTTGGGTCGGAGACCAGCGGTCTTAAACCAGACCATACCGCTTTAATGTCAGTTTTCTCGACCTGTAGATTGAAATAGCGGGTGACGTGTCGCAGCAGGTAGGCGATTTCTGTTTCAAGGGGCTGGGGGTGTTCAGTGATCTCCGCCGGTTCGTCGGTCGTACCGACCAGGGCGTGATCTTCCCAAGGGAGGACAAACAATACCCGACCGTCTTCGGTCTGTGGGATCATCAAACCGGTATCGGGTGGGGCAAATTTCTTATCCAGAATAATGTGAATCCCGGTGCTCGCGGTTAGTATTTTTACAGCTTTTGGGTTGTCGAACTTTCTGATTTGATCTGCAAAAGGCCCGGTTGCATTGATGACGCCTTTAGCTTTTAATTGCCAGGTTTCACCGTTTAAGGAATCGGTCAGCTCAGCGCCACTGATTTTTTCTGCGTCCTTGATGAGTCCGGTGACACCGACATGGTTGATAATCGTTGCCCCTTGTTGTTCGGCGGTCAAGGCCAGGGAGAGTGCCATCCGCGCATCATGAAACTGGCCATCATAGTAGAGGACGCCAGCCTTCAAACCTTCGGCTTTAACCGTCGGGAAGCGGCGCAAGACCTCCTTGCGGCTGAGAAGTCGGCTGTGGCCAACGCTACGCTTGCCCGCCAGAATGTCATAGAGTTTGAGGCCTGAGAAGACGTAGGGGATATCGATCCAACGGTAGAGTGGGGTGACCAGCGCTAAGCGATTTGACAGGTGGGGCGCATTTTTTAACAGAGTATAACGCTCGCGCAGGCCATCTTTCACTAGGTTGTACTGCACCCTGTCGAGTTTTTTGACCGCCATCTCCAGATAGCGCACCCCGCCGTGTACCAACTTGGTGCTGCGGCTGCTGGTGCCTTCGGCAAAGTCATTCTTTTCAACCAAGGCCACTTTTAATCCGCGGCTGGCCGCGTCGAGTGCCACTCCACAGCCGGTCGCTCCACCACCTATGACCAGCAAGTCAAAAGTACTGCCATCTTTCAATTGTTGTAGGTGTTGTTCTCTGCTCATAGGTGCCTCTGGGCCTTAGCTGGACAGCTGGAATTGATGTAAATCAGGGGCCAGGGCCCTGACTCCTGGCCCCTGATTTTTGTGGTATAAATACAGGCCTCAAAAACAGAGATCTGTCTCTTCAGTTGCAACCTTTATGTGTTACTTGACCTTACCCTCACGCCAAGCCTTGATGAGATCATCGTAATTGACGGTTTCACCCTGTGGCTTTTCATTGGCCAGTTTCGCCTTGGGCGAGCCGGGCTGATTCAACCAGTAGGCTTCATCCCGTTCGGGGTTCATAAGTGGACCTTTGTCCCCCTGGGATTTACTGCGTGCGATCCGGATCATGACCTTATCTTGCTCCTTGGCCAAGTTGTCCATCGCGGTATCGACGGTGACTTCACCGGCGACGGCCTCACCGATGTTCTGCCACCAGAGTTGGGCCAGTTTCGGATAATCAGGCACGTTGGTGCCGGTCGGAGTCCAGGCGACTCGAGCTGGGCTGCGGTAGAATTCGACCAGACCACCGAGTTGCGGTGCGCGTTTGGTGAAGGATTCGTCCCGAATGTCGCTGTCACGAATCGGGGTCAGACCGACATGGGTTTTCTTGAGTGAGACGGTTTTCGAAACAGCAAACTGGGCGAACAACCAGGCGGCCTTGCGACGATCAACCGGGGTGCTCTTGAACAGCGTCCATGAACCACAATCCTGATAGCCGAGTTTCATTCCTTCTTCCCAATAGGGGCCATGGGGGGAGGGCGCCATACGCCATTTCGGGGTCCCATCGTCATTGACCACCGCGGTGCCTTTTTCAATCATCGAAGAGGTAAAGGCGGTGTACCAAAAAATCTGCTGCGCTACGTTGCCTTTGGCCAGGCTCGGCAGCGACTGGTAAAAGTCCATGCCAAGGGCGCCTGGAGGGGCATATTTACGCAGCCATTCCATGTATTTGCGCAGCGAGTATTTGGCTGCGGGACCGTTGGTTGCGCCACCACGACTGACGCTGGCGCCGACCGGACGATCGTTTTTGTCAACCCGGATCCCCCATTCATCAACCGGTTTGCCGTTCGGGATACCCTTGTCGCCTGCACCTGCCATCGACAACCAGGCATCGGTAAAGCGCCAGCCGAGGTCAGGAGCCTTCTTGCCGTAATCCATATGACCGTACACCGCTTTGCCGTCAATCTCCTTGACGTGCTCACTGAAGAATTGCGCGATATCTTCATAAGCCGACCAGTTGACCGGAACGCCAAGTTCGTAGCCATATAGTTTTTTGAACTGCGCCTTGAAATCCGCACGGTTAAACCAGTCATAGCGGAACCAGTAGAGGTTGGCGAACTGCTGGTCGGGGAGTTGGTAGAGTTTGCCATCCGGGGCGGTGGTGAATGATTTCCCCATGAAATCATCGATATCCAGCGTCGGCAGGGTCACATCTTTGCCTTCACCGGCCATCCAGTCGGTCAGGTTGACCACGTAACCATAGCGGTAGTGGGTGCCGATCAGGTCAGAGTCATTGATATAGGCATCAAAGATATTTTCTCCTGACTGCATCTGGGTCTGGAGTTTTTCAATAACATCACCTTCCTGGATCAGGTCGTGGGTGACTTCGATGCCGGTGATCTCGGTAAAGGCCTTGGCCAGAACTTTTGATTCGTACTCATGGGTTGGAATCGTTTCGGAAACGACCTTGATCTTCATCCCTTTGAAGGGCTTGGCCGCCTTGATGAACCATTCCATCTCCTTCATCTGTTGCGCCTTGGTCAGGGTCGAGGGCTGAAATTCATTGTCGACCCATTTCTTGGCGGCGGCCATGTCTGCGCTGACTGTAGACGCTAAGAGCATCAGCACTGCGGCTGTGAGGCTGAGTAAGAGCCCCACATGTGGTTTTCTCCTGCGGATTGTGACTGTCATCATCTCTCCTCCTTCAGTTGGTCCCTCGTTATTGTGCTCGATTTCCTTATCCTTTGGATCGGAGCCCCCCTTCTTTTAGGACACCGATCCAAGGGGAAGTTGGTGTTCTATCCCCAACGCATTAAAACCACCATCCAGATCAGCGCGATTACAAAGGCGAACCAGAGGGTTAAGCTGGTCAATCCAAGCCAGGCCAGGTTGATATAGGCACTGCTCAAGAGGCCGATAAACAGACGATCACCCGGCGTTGTTGCAATCGGCAAAAAGCCTTTACGTTCAGCGCTGGGAGCATTGGCCTGCCAGATCGTCATGACCACCAGCAGGCAGGCGATGGTGATGAAGAAGATTGCTGTCGGCATGGTCCATGCCATCCATTCGAAGGACATATTCATACCTCGTTAAACCCGGCCGAGGGCAAAGCCCTTGGCCAGATGGTTGCGGACAAACCAGATCACCAGTGCGCCGGGGACAATCGTTAGAATTCCGGCTGCGGCCAACAGGCCCCAGTCAAGTCCCGAGGCACTGACCGTCCGCGTCATGATCGCCGCGATCGGTTTGGCCGCGGTGGTGGTCAGGGTTCGGGCCAGGAGCAGTTCGACCCAGGAGAACATGAAGCAGAAGAACGCGGTGACGCCGATGCCGGTGCGGATCAACGGCGTGAAGATCGTCAGGAAAAAACGCGGGAAACTATAACCGTCGATGTAGGCCATCTCGTCGATTTCGCGCGGGATTCCCGACATGAATCCTTCTAAAACCCAGACAGCCAGCGGCACATTGAACAGGCAGTGGGAGAGGGCTACCGCAAAATGAGTATCGATCAGGCCAAAGGTTGAATAGAGTTGAAAAAACGGCAGCAGAAAAACCGCTGGCGGTGCCATGCGATTGGACAACAACCAGAAGAACAGGTGTTTGTCACCCAGGAATTTATAGCGTGAAAAGGCATAGGCCGCTGGCAGGGCCGTGACCAGTGAGATTACGACATTCATACTGACGTAGTAAAAACTGTTCAGATAGCCTGAGTACCAGGTTTTGTCCGTGAAAATTTTGATGTAGTTCTCAAAGGTTGGGTGGCTGGGATAAAGGGAGAAGACGCTGAGGATATCCGAATTTGTCCGCAGCGACATGTTCAACATCCAGTAAATCGGCAACAGCAGCAGGATGAAGTAGATGATCAGGCCAATGGTTCGTTTCTGGAACTTCATGACTTTTCTCCAGTACCGACCTTCAGTAGAACTTGATAGAACAACCAGCAGAAGAGCAGCACAATCAGAAAGTAGATAATTGAAAAGGCGGCCGCCGGGCCCAGGTCGAACTGGCCGACCGCCAGCTTGACCAGGTAGATCGACAAAAACGTCGTAGAATTACCAGGCCCGCCCCCGGTCAAGACAAAGGGTTCGGCATAGATCAGGAAGCTGTCCATGAAGCGCAACAGGATCGCAATGGTCAGCACCCCGCGCATTTTGGGCAGTTGAATGTAGCGAAAAATGGCCCAGGTTGAAGCACCGTCGATGCGCGCGGCCTGAAAGAAAGCCTCGGGGATGGCTTGCAGACCGGCATAAGCTAGCAGCACAACCAGGGGCGTCCAGTGCCAGACCTCCATCATCATAACCGTGACCCAGGCAGCAAAGGGGGATGCCGTGTGATCGAAGGGGACCCCCATGTTGTTGATGGCGGCACCTAAGAGGCCGATATCGGGACGCATGAAGATAATCCAGATGGTGCCGATAACATTCCATGGGATCAAGAGCGGCAGTGCAACTAGGACCAGGCTGAGGGATGCACCCCAGCCTTTCTTCGGCATCATCAGCGCGATCATAATGCCAAGGGGGATTTCAATCAGCAGCACCAGGCTGGAGAACAATAGCTGGCGGCTGAGCGCATCATGAAGGCGGGAATCGGTCAGCGCATCCTTGTACCACTCAAGACCGACAAAGACCCGTTGACCGGGACCGAAGATATCCTGCAAGGAGTAATTAACCACCGTCATCAGAGGGATAATGGCGGAAGCGGCCACGACCAGAAATACCGGGATGACCATGAACCAGGCTTTGTTATCTTCCCATTTGTTCATTGTGCCAACTCCGGTTGAGGTTGAAGTTTTTGGTTGTTTTGAACCAGGTCACCATCCGCATAAAGTCGAATCCATTGCGCGGGGAATTGTAGAAATCCATATTCCACAGGAACCTCTTGGTCTTCAGACAGTTTCACCTTGAGACTTTGCTCGGCAAACTGGACATTGACAATTTGACAATTGCCCAGATTTTCAACTTCTTTGATAAGGACCTTGTGTGCCCCTTCACTTTTTTCTGCATGGAGTTGCAGAAATTCAGGGCGGATGCCCAGTTCGAAATTACCGCTGAGATTTTCAGTGTCCTTGCCGACCGGTATCTGTTGATCACCGACAGTGGCAACCCCTTTGTTCATCTGACAGGGCAAGAAATTCATCCCTGGACTACCGATGAAATAACCGACAAAGGTATGTTGAGGATTTTCAAAAAGATCCTGCGGGGTGCCGATTTGTAAGACGCGCCCCTCGTTCATCACCACCACCTGGTCGGCAAAGGTCAGGGCTTCCAGTTGGTCATGGGTGACGTACACCATGGTCAGCTTGAAGCGGGCGTGGATCTGTTTGAGCTTGCGCCGCAGCAGGAGTTTCAGGTGGGGGTCGATGACGGTGAGAGGTTCGTCAAACAGGATGGCCGCAACATCGCTGCGCACCAGCCCCCGACCCAGGGAGATTTTCTGTTTGGCGTCGGCACTCAGGTTGGCCGCGCGTTTCTGCAGCACATCCTGCAGTTCCAGCATCTCGGCAACTTCCTCAACGCGCACGCGGATATCAGCTTCTGCTACTTTTCGATTGCGTAGCGGAAAAGCCAGGTTGTCGAAAACACTCATGGTGTCGTAGATCACCGGAAACTGGAAAACCTGGGCAATGTTACGCTCCTGCGGGAGCAGGGCGGTGACATCCTGGCCATCGAACAGGACCTGCCCTTCGGAGGGCTTGAGGAGTCCTGAGATGATATTCAGTAGCGTAGTTTTGCCACATCCTGATGGGCCGAGCAGGGCGTAAGCGTTGCCATCTTCCCAGACATGGTCCATTTTGCGCAGCGCGTAATCTGTCGCACTGGTCGGGTTGGGGTGGTAAGAATGGGCCAAATTTTTGAGATCTATACGCGCCATGCTGCTACCTTTAAATCAGTTAGAGTCAGGAGACGCCACCAAGTGGCCGTCAACGTCGAAAACGTACAGACGAGCGGGGTCAATGTAGGCCTGAGTTTGCGCATCCATTGTGTATTTATGGATCCCCTGCTGCTGAGCTGTCCAGCTATGGTCCTTGTGGAGGAGATGGACAAAGGTCTCCGAGCCGCTGATTTCCGCAAGATCGATCCGGGTTTCAAATTCGATGTCGGTCTCGGCATTGCGCTGCAGTTGCAGGTGGTTGGCACGCATGCCGAACTGGTAGTTGCCGGGTTTTAATGTGCTGAGATGGTTTTGCAACGGTGCAGGACGAGCATCGCTCAGGCAGAGACTGTTCGCTTCGACGCTCCCGGCAACGATATTCATCGCCGGATCACTGAACGCCTGAGCAATACGGGTTGACTGGGGATGCTGATAAACATCGACGGTCGGACCGAACTGTTCCAGTCGACCTTCAAAAAGGACCGCCGTATTTCCCCCCAGGGCCAGGGCTTCAGGGGGCTCGGTCGTGGCGTAGACCACAATGGACTGCCGCCGTTTAAAGATCTCGCGCATCTCTGTGCGCAGCTCTTCGCGTAATTTGTAGTCAAGGTTGACCAGCGGTTCATCCAGCAGTAGCAGCTCCGCATCCTTGACCAGCGCCCGAGCAATGGCGGTGCGTTGCTGTTGGCCGCCAGAGAGTTCCGCTGGCAGGCGATCGAGCAGTTTTTCGATATGTAACATCTCGGCCACTTCACGCACCTTGTGGTCGATCTCGGCTTCGGCCACTTTAGCCAGCCGTAGGGGGGAGGCGATATTCCTATAGACGGTCATCGAGGGATAATTGATGAACTGCTGATAGACCATGGCGACGTCGCGTTTGCGCACCGAAAGGCCGGTCAAGTTCTGACCATTCATCAGGATGCGGCCCTTGGTCGGTTTGTCCAATCCGGCCATCAGGCGCATCAGGGTGGTTTTACCTGACAGGGTTCGCCCGAGAAGGACATTGAACGTTCCCGGTTCGAGTTGGAGCGAAATGTTATCAATGTGACATTCATTCCCGACGATCTTTGTGACGTTTTCAATAACCATTGCCATGAAGAATTGTTCCTCGCTTTAAATTGATTGTGCCGGGTGTTTTCTGTGGTGAATATTTGGCTCAGCGACATGAAGAGCAACGCCGGTTTCATGGAGTATCTCCACGATCTGCGTAGAAGGTGGTTGGTCGGTAAACAGGGCATCTACTTGATCTATATTGCCGAGCCTGACCATCGCGCAGCGTTCGAATTTACTCTGGTCTGCGACAAGATAGACCTGGCGAGAATTTTCGATAATCGCCTGAGTAACCCGCACCTCATGGTAGTCAAAATCAAGCAGGGTGCCATCCGCATCGATGCTGGAAATGCCGATAATGCCGAAATCCACCTTGAACTGACGGATGAAGTCGATGGTCGCTTCGCCGGTAATGCCTCCATCCCGAGGCCGGACCGCGCCGCCTGCTATAATGATCTCAAAACTGGGGTTGCTGCGCAGGATCACCGCAACATTCAGGTTGTTGGTAATAATCCGCAGGCCGACATGGTTCTGTAGGGCCTTTGCGACCTCTTCAGTTGTGGTACCGATGTTGATGAAAATCGACGCCCGATCGGGAATTTTTCTGGCGGTCATCTCAGCGATGGACTGTTTTTCTTCAAGATTCATGATTTGACGGGTACTATATTCGACATTCTCCACGCTTGACGAGAGTCCGGCTCCACCATGGTAGCGGGTGAGAAGCTTCTGCTCACAGAGGGTATTGATGTCGCGGCGAATCGTTTGCGGGGTAACATTAAAGTTCTGCGCCAGGGTATCAATCGCAACAAAACCTTGCTGCTGAACGAGGACGAGTATTTCCTGTTGGCGCTGATTCATATTTCTTCCAACTGTTTGAAAGATGAAAACCCTGTTCTATTGCAAATATTGAAGCTATTCTTATACCAGCTATTGTTCATTTTGCAAGTATCAAGTACGATATTTTTTCTAATGTGAACAATTTTCCGTGTGATCGTTTTCGCGGTTGAATCATTATGAACATTGCATAATCAAACCTGATTTGAAAGGAGCGTTTCGTATGAGAGAAGGTCATATCCTTGCTATCGACCAGGGGACGACCAGTTCCCGGGCGATGATTTTCGATGCCAAGGGACGCTGTGTGGCCCAGGCTCAACAGGAATTCCGTCAAATTTATCCTCAGGATGGTTGGGTCGAACATGACCCGGAAGAGATCTGGCAATCGGTGCTGGCCGTCTGCCGTGAGGCGCTGAAACAGGCTGACGATGCCGGCATTCAGGTTGCGGGTATCGGTATTACCAATCAACGTGAAACGACTCTGGTTTGGGACCGTCAGACTGGTTGTCCTATCTACAACGCGATTGTCTGGCAGGATCGTCGCACCGCTGCGTATTGCGCTGAGTTGAAGTCTTCTGGCAAGGAAGAGCAGGTCGCCGAGCGGACCGGTCTGCTGCTTGATCCTTATTTTTCTGCGACCAAACTGGGCTGGATACTTGATCATGTCGAAGGCGCGAGGGCCAGGGCTGAAAAGGGCGAGTTGGCATTCGGTACTATTGACAGTTTTCTGCTCTGGCGCCTGACTGCAGGCGTTGTGCATGCGACCGATGCGACCAACGCATCGCGCACCATGTTGTTTAATATCCATTCTCAAGACTGGGATGAATCTTTACTCGAACTGTTTAATATCCCGCGTGCCCTATTACCTGAGGTAAAGGATTGTATCGCTGATTTCGGTGCGACCGAAAGCTCCCTGTTCGGCCGTGCAATCCCCATCGGTGGGATCGCAGGTGATCAGCAGTCCGCTGCTATCGGGCAAGCCTGTATTGAGCCGGGGATGATCAAGAGTACCTACGGTACCGGTTGTTTTGTCCTTATGAATACCGGCGAAAAGGTCTTTCGCTCACAAAATCGGCTCCTGACAACCATCGCCTATCGTGTGGAAGGGAAAACCAGCTATGCCGTTGAAGGTTCCATTTTTGTGGCCGGAGCGGCGATTCAGTGGATTCGTGACGGCCTTAAACTGATCAGCTCTGCTGGTGAGGTTGAAGGGATCGCGCAACAGCTAGAGTCCAATCATGGTGTTTATATGGTGCCGGCTTTTACTGGGCTGGGAGCTCCGCACTGGGATCCTCACGCCCGGGGTGCGATTTTCGGTCTGACCCGCGACACTGGGATAGCCGAGATTGTACGCGCCACCCTGGAATCGGTGGGATACCAGACCTATGATCTAATGACAGCGATGAAAGGGGATAGCGCAACAGAACTGAAAGCCTTGCGGGTTGACGGAGGGATGGTCGCCAATAACTGGTTTCTGCAGTTTCTGGCCGACCTGCTCGATCTGTCGGTAGAGCGCCCCAAAGTGACGCAAACGACAGCGCTGGGTGCGGCTTATCTCGCGGGAGTGCGCTTCGGGGTTTTTGAGTCGCTTGCAGATATCCCTAAAAATTGGCAAAGAGACGCGTTGTTTACGCCCAATCTTGATCCAAATGTGCGGAGCGCGTTGCTGACCGGCTGGCAAAAAGCGGTTTCCAGAGTTCTAGAAACTTAAAAATAGAAGTGAGGGAGATAATGCCTGAGCAACAAAGCGATTTATTGAGGAGTAATCTGGTGGGCAAGGTTGTGTTGGTGACCGGCGGCGGCAGCGGAATTGGTGCCGCAATCGCTGAAGCTTTTGGCATGCATTGCGCCCGGGTTGGAATTCACTACCATGGCAGCGTTGATCAGTCAGTTACAGACCTTGTGGCCAGGATCGGTGACGCTGGGGGTGAGGCCTTTGCAACTCAAGCGGACTTTACCTCCATTCAGGAGGTTGTCGCGACCATTGAACAGGTCGTACAACAGTTCGGGCGACTGGATATTTTGATCAACAATGCTGGCAGCATGATCGAAAGGCGCTCGCTCGAAGCTGTGGATGATGATTTTATAGATCAGGTTTTCGATTTGAATGCGCGCTCGGTTGTTACTGCCTGTCGTGCAGTATTGCCAAGGTTCTCTCAGCAGGGGCGGGGTTGTATTATCAATGTCAGTTCTATCTCGGCACGAACCGGTGGCAGTCCGGGCTCTTCGATCTACAGCGCATCCAAGGCCTTTGTCAACACCCTGACCAGGTCACTGGCCCGCGAACTGGCCGACCGTAATGTCCGGGTCAATGCTATTTCACCAGGCACCATCGATACGGCATTTCATGTGCAGTTCTCCAATCGGGAAAAGTTGGAAAAAACTCGTAGTGGAATCCCTGCAACGACTTGGTGTCGCAAATGATTGCGCTGGAACGGCTCTCTATCTTGCGTGCGATAATTTGAGTGGTTATGTGACAGGTCAGGTTATCGAGGTTAACGGTGGGCAATTGATGATTTGATACTTCTGTGAAGTATTTTATCGCAAGGGTCATGTCTTCTGCTCTTTAAAGTAGGATGGCCCTGTATTCGTATAATCAAAAAATAAACCCTTAAGTTTCCAAACACCCCTCTCCTGAAGTATCATTTGTCGTTTTTTAGAATTTCGCCATTCATCCAAACAAAATATCAAGGAGTTTTCTCGTTGGGAAACAGCATAACTATAGAAAATGTCGACGCAAAGATCGGTGAGAATGCACATCTGAAACAGATATCTCTCAAAATCGAGCCAGATGAACACTGGGCGATCGTTGGCGCGAATGGTTCGGGGAAGACTTCGGTCGGGAAGTTGCTATGTAACCAGCTTGAGATTTGCTCCGGTGAATTGAATACCGTCAACAAAGCCGAGTTTGTCTCCTTTGAGAAGGTGATTGAGATCCTTGATTTTGAGCGGGCCAACGATGATTCTGATTTTTTGGATCGCATAGACCATGGCACCCCGGTTCGTGAGTTTATCCTCGGCAAGGAGGCGACCGAAGAAGTTGCCTTGCTCGACCTGGCGGAGCGCATGAAATTTCTTCCACTCCTTGAGCGTGGAATCCGCTTCCTATCCACTGGGGAGATGCGCAAGGTCGTCATCTGTAAAGCCCTGTTGCAGCAGCCACAATTATTGGTGCTGGATGAACCCTTTGACGGACTGGATCAGGATTCACACCATATTCTGCAGCAGTTGATCTCGGACATCATCAAGAAGGGGATCAAGGTTGTGCTGTTGCTGAATCGCTTCAGCGAAATCCTGCCTGAGATCACGCATCTGGCCTACGTCAAAGACCTCGCTGTTTTTGTCTCGGGCGACAAAGAAGAATTGCTGAACTCAGAGGCCTTGCAGCGCTTGCACTCCTTTCACAGCACGCTGCCGGCAACGCTGCCGGATATCGATGCGTCAACGCTTACCCCAGATCTCCCCGCCGGGGTTCCACTGATAGAGATGAACAATATCGTGGTTCGTTATGGCGACAAACATGTCCTCAATAATCTGAACTGGACCGTCATGCCGGGCGAACACTGGAAGATTTCGGGGCCGAACGGGGCGGGAAAATCGACTCTTTTAAACCTGATCAGCGGCGACAATCCGCAGGCTTATGCGAACGATATCTCTCTGTTCGGGCGCAAGAAGGGGAGCGGCGAGTCGGTGTGGGAGATCAAAAAGCATATCGGCCTGGTCTCGTCGACCCTGCAGCAGAATTACGGGCTCAGGATCCCGGTCCAAACTGTCGGCATCTCCGGTTTTTTTGATTCGATCGGGCTCTACAAAAAACCGACCACCAAGCAGCAGGGGATCGTGATGGACTGGCTCAGAATCCTGCACATGGAAGGGCGTGCCAAAGATCCCTTTCGCAGCCTGTCTTATGGTGAGCAGCGCCTGGTGCTTCTGGCCCGCGCGATGGTCAAACAACCACCTCTGTTGATTCTGGATGAACCCTGTCAGGGGCTTGATGACATCAACCGCGCCATGGTGTTGAAACTTGTCGACCACCTCGGGCAGATCGGGACTACGCAGATCCTTTACGTGACCCATCATGCCGAAGATAACATCCCCTGCATCAGCAACAGTTTGACTCTGGTGCCCTGTGTGGATGGGGGCTACACCGCATCTATTGAGAGGGACTGATGGCAGAGTGGTTTTGTTGCAGCTTTGCCTGATCGCCAGCGCTGATCGATTGACATTTTCTGTCACGCTTGAAGGCTATGTTAGCCTGGATGAAAAGTATAATTCACAGCAGGATCTTCTGCCGTCTATATGGGGTTCATAGTGACCGCTTTTATTGAAAAAATTACCACCGCCGCCGCTGAAGGCGCGCTGATTCTGACCTCGAACAAGCGGCTGTCACGGCACCTGCAAGCGGCCTACGACCGTCAGATGCAGGGGTTGGGAAAGCAGGTCTGGCTGACCCCGCAGATCTTCAGTCTCGATGCCTGGCTGGACCGCATGATTGCTGAGCTGGGTGAGAGTTGGCGCTTGTTGCAGGGGCCACCTTTGAAGCGCTTGTGGGAGCAGATTATCGAAGCGGATTCTGCCGGTAGCGCGAAAGAATTGCTACAGATCTCGGCTACCGCCGAGAAGGCGAGTCAGGCCGCACAACTGCTGAGTGAGTATGGCGTTTCGCTTGAGGCTATTCCGCTAACCGAGGACCAACGAGCTTTTAAGCACTGGTTGCAGGCTTATCAACTGCATTGTACCGCTCAGGGCTGGATCGATCGCACCGCGATGACCGCGCTGGTGCTTGATGGGCTGAAGAGCACAAAACTTCCTGTGCCAAGCAGGATATTGCTTACCGGTTTTGATCAACTCAGTCCGCTGTTGGTACAGTTGCGCCGGCAGGTCGAAGATAGTGGTGGACAGGTTGAGGAGGTGCAGGCTAATGGCTCCGATGGTTCCACGGATTGCCGGGCGACACTCTACGCAGCCAAAAATCCGCAAGCTGAAGTCGAGCAGGCCGCCTGCTGGGCGCGGCAACTGCTTGAGCAGGGGGCCACTTCAATCGGCATCGTGGCCACCGACCTGCAGGCGCGGCGCAGTCCGATTGAACGCATCTTTCGCGATCAGATCGACCCGTTGGCAGTGCTGCAACTCGATGAGGAGGAAACAGCCTTCAGTCTGTCTCTGGGCGCGCCCCTGAGCGATCAGGGCCCGATCCATGCGGCCTTAGAAATTCTCGCGGTCGGTCATCGATTGTCGCTCGATCAACTCAGTTTTCTGCTGCGCACCCCCTATCTAAAAGCGAGTCAGAGCGAGTCAGATAAGCGCGCATTCTTCGATAGTCGACTAAGATCCTTCCGCCAGCAATCCTTCCGTTTGACGCGCCTCAGCGAATTGGCAAAAATCGATCGGCAGGCGGTCGAATTCGCCGCCTGTCTTGAGATTCTTGCAGAACAACAGAAGGTGGCGAGTAAGAGGATGCCGGGGGAATGGGCGGCGAAGTTTGATGGCTGCTTGCTCAAGGTTGGCTGGCCTGGGGAGCGAAGTCTGGCGAGTAGTGAATATCAGATGGTCAAGGCCTGGCGCGATAAATTGTTGCCCGCCCTGGCGTCGCTTGATGCGGTATCGCCACCACTGCAACGTTCTCAGGCTTTGAGCCTGCTGCGCCGTCTTGCATCTGAAATCGAATTCCAACTCGAAGCGCCGACCGGACCGGTGCAGGTGGTCGGTTTGCTGGAGTCTGCTGGCCTTGAGTTTGATCACCTCTGGGTGATGGGGATGAGCGAAGATGCCTTACCGTCCCCTGCACGGCCGAACCCATTTTTACCAGTTGGCTTGCAGGTTGCCGAACAGATGCCCCATGCCAGTGCCGAGCGTGAACTCGATTTCGCGCGGCAGGTGGTTGCGCGGTTGAAGGAGGCGAGTCCCTCGACAATCTTCAGTTATCCCCTGCGTGACGGCGATTGCGACCTGCGTCCCAGCCCTCTGGTTCATGACCTCCCTGTGGCTGATCCGGTGTTTGCCCCACCGGCCGATCTGCGCAGCCAACAGTTGGAAAATCCCATCCGTCTTGATGAAATCAGTGATACCACTGGCCCGGTTCTGGCGACAGAGCGCGGCAAGGGGGGGACCAGTATCCTCAAGGACCAGGCGCTCTGCCCGTTCCGCGCCTTTGCCCGTCATCGCCTGCAGGCCTACAGTTTTGACGAGGCTCAACCGGGCCTGGATGCCATGGTGAGGGGCAACCTGCTGCACAAGGCCCTCGAACTCTTCTGGCACGAGGTCAAAGATCAGCGAACATTGAATGCGCTGCCCGATATCGCGCGGGGCGAACAGGTGCAGCGCGCGGTGGCCCAGGCCCTGGAGTCACATTTTGCCGATCGACCCGAGCCGCAAGCCGGACTGCTTGAAATTGAGCAGATCAGGCTGCAGCGTCTGATTGAGGAGTGGCTGCTTAAGGTTGAACAGGTTCGTCAGCCATTCGAAATTATCACCCTCGAGGATGACCGTCTCGAGCAGATCGGGCCTTTGCAGATCCGCACGATTATCGATCGGATCGATCGCCTTGAAGATGGCAGCCGGGTGATCCTCGATTATAAAACCGGCATGGTCGAAGCCGAGCTGCTGGTCGGGGAACGCCTGCTCGAACCCCAGTTGCCAATTTATGCGATCACCAACAGCGAAGCCGAGGCCGATGGCGTCGCCTTTGCCCAGGTGCGGAGCGGGAGCTGCAAGCTGATCGGCGTAGCGCGTGAGGCGGGGCTGCTGCCGAAGGTTGAGGGCGTTGAAAAACATAAAAAAGCCCAGGCTCTCGCGCTGTCAAGCTGGGATGAACTGCTGCAGCATTGGCGACAGCAACTTGAAAGGGTCGCAGAAGATTTTGTCGCAGGCGTAGCGCGCGTCGATCCGGTCGATTACAAGCACGCCTGTCAGTATTGTGATCTGGCTGCTCTCTGTCGGGTTGCCGAAGCTGGCGTCAGTACTGAAACCAACCTTGAAACAGTCGGAGGGGAAGCATGAGCCAGCTAATTGCCGACCAGACCGAGCGTCATGCTGCGATTGATCCCAGCCGCTCCTTTATCGTCCAGGCGCCAGCCGGTTCGGGTAAGACCGAACTGCTGATCCAGCGTTTTCTCGCCCTCCTGGGCACGGTCGAAAAACCGCAGCAGATTCTGGCGATCACCTTCACGCGCAAGGCCGCGGCCGAAATGCGCAACCGCCTGCTCGAAGCACTCAGCGCTGCGCAACAGGCCTGTCCACTTGAGCCGCACAAGGCTCAAACCTGGCAATTGGCCAGTCAGGCGTTGCAGCGGGATACTGTCTGCGGCTGGAATCTCCTGCACAACCCCTCCTTGCTGGCGATCCAGACTATCGACAGCTTTAACAGTTCGCTGGTGCGCAAGATGCCCTGGCTCTCCCGTTTTGGTGGCTTGCCTGAACTGGCCGAGGACGCCGACGCGCTCTATCTGAAGGCGACCGAACGGCTGCTGCAACGATTGGGAACCGCACAAGCGGGTGGAGAGTCGATCAAGCGCCTGCTCGCTCATCTTGACAACAACATGCAGCGCCTGCAGCAGATGCTGGTGGCGATGCTGCAGAAGCGCGATCAGTGGCTGCGGCATCTCTATGGAATCCGTGATGCCGACCCCTGTGATCTGCTTGAGGAGGCTCTCGCGCAACTGGTCGAGAAAGATCTGCTCGAGCTGGTCGCTGCGACCCCGCCAGGACTCTGCGATGAAATTCTGGCCTGTGGCCGTATTGCTGCGGCGAATCTGGCCCTTGGCAAAGATCGGCCGCTGCTCCGTTTGACCGACCTTGACTGGATGCCGCGCGCCGAGAGCCAGCATCTGCCGCTTTGGCAGGGGGTGGCCGACTTGCTGCTGGTTGGTGCCAGCACCTTGCGCAAAGCGGGGGGGATCAATGCCGGAATCGGTTTCGCCGCCGCCGATAAAGAGCCGCGTCAGCGGATGCAGCAACTGGTTGGAGAGCTGGAGGCCTTTCCCGATTTTATCGAAAAACTGAGTTTCTGCCGTATGCTGCCAGACGCGCAGTACTCGGCGGAGCAGCGCGAGATTCTGGCGGGACTGATCGAGCTCTTGCCGCTACTGGTCGGAGAACTCTGGCTGGTATTCCGTGGGGAGGGGCAGACCGATTATGCCGAGATCGCGCTGATGGCCAGCGCCGCCCTGGGTTCCGCTGCGGACCCGAGCGATCTGCTGCTTAAACTCGACAATCGCCTCGAGCATATTCTGGTTGATGAATTTCAGGACACTTCCTGGATGCAGTACGGTCTACTTGAGATGCTGACCGCAGGTTGGCAATCTGGCGATGGGCGCAGTCTCTTTCTGGTCGGTGATCCGATGCAGTCGATCTACCGCTTTCGCGAAGCGGAGGTCGGACTCTTTCTCAAATCATTTGAGGGGCGGCTCGGTGAGCAGGGTCCGGAACTTGAACCCTTGCACCTCAGGTGTAATTTCCGCTCCCAGCAGGGGATTGTCGACTGGGTGAATAAGGTCTTCGCCGAAGTATTTCCGGCTAAAGTTGATGCCGCAACCGGGGCTGTGCCGCTGGCACCTGCCACATCCGTGCATGTCAAACTTGAGGTTCCGGCTGTCACTCTAACCGCCTTTAACGGGCGCGATGATCAGACCGAAGGCGAATTAGTCGCCGGATTGGTTGAGAAGATTCAGACGGAACATCCGGAGCAGTCAATTGCCATTCTTGTGCGGGGACGCAGACATCTGCCAGCCATCCTGCAGCGCCTGCGCGACAAGAACCTGAGCTACCAGGCGCAGGATATCGAATATCTTGGCACCCAGCCGGTTGCTCTCGATCTGCTCTCTTTGGTGCGGGCTTTACTCCACCCTGCCGACCGCCTCTCCTGGTTGGCATTGTTGCGCGCTCCCTGGTGCGGGCTAACACTTTCCGACTTGTTACTCCTTGGCGAAGAAGCTAAATCCTCAACCCTGCCGAGTGTCATGCGGACTAGCAACCGGTTGAAAAATCTGTCCGCGGATGGACAGCAGCGGATTGCTCGGATCTGGCCGGTTTTGGAAAAAGGGATCAGTCGGCGTGGTCGCTTCCCTTTGCGTAATCTTATTGAATCCTGCTGGCTCTCACTGGGTGGGGCTGCCTGCTACGGCAAGGAAGGGATCGAAGATGCTGCGCTGGTCTTTGAGCTGATCGAAAACCTGCAATGCGGCGGTGAACTACCGACTCACACCCTGCTCGAAGAGGGGCTGTCGAAGCTGTTTGCCGTGCCGGATACTGAAGCCGATGGTCGCCTCCAGGTGATGACGATCCACAAATCGAAAGGGCTTGAATTTGATCAGGTGATTCTGCCCGGGCTTGGGCGAGGTCCAGCTGGAAATGATAGTCCGCTGCTACGCTGGCTGGAACATCCCGACGCCGGACTCTTGCTGGCACCGATTGCCGCTAAGGATGGTAGCGATCAGGACCCGATTTATCAGTTTATCGGACGGCTTGAGAAAGAGAAGCAGGATCTGGAAACCTCGCGTCTGCTGTATGTCGCTGCGACTCGCGCCAGACATCATCTTCATCTGTTTGGCCATGCCAAGGCGAACAAGGATGGCGAGCTTAAGGTCACGACCGGTTCTTTGCTGGCGAAGATATGGCCGGTGATCGAAGCCGAGTTTTGTCAGAATCCGCTGGAGGCTGCTGCCGTGACCGAGCAGCGGCTGGATCTGAAACTGCGGCGTCTTCCGTTGGAGTGGTCGCTGCCGCAACCCAAGGCCGCGCCTGTGCCTGAAATGCAACAAGCAAACAAAGCCTCGGCGCAGGATGAGGCGGAGCAACCGCTGTTCTTCAGCGGCTGGGAGCAGCAGTCGCGGCGGCACGTCGGTACTTTGGTGCATCAGCTTTTGGAGCAGATTGCCCGACAGGATAGTATCTGTTGGCCAGTAACTGGTACGGACATGGATCAGATGTTAAGCCGTCAGCTAGCCGGGCTCGGTGTGCCCGGGCATGAGCTGAACTCTGCACTCAAGCGCATCCAGGATGCGGTCGACCTTACCCTCGTCAGTTCCCGCGGCCAATGGATTCTTGGCTCTCAGGCTGAGGGCGCCTGTGAACTTGAACTGTCTGGAATCATCGATGGCGAGGTGGTACGTGCCGTGATCGATCGCACCTTCGTCGACAGTGCTGGCATTCGTTGGGTGATAGACTACAAGACCAGCACGCCGCCAGCGACTGAATCGCTGGCGGTATTTGTTCAGCGTGAAACCGAACATTATCGTTCGCAGCTTGCAGGTTATGCGCGATTACTGGCCGCCATGGAGCCAGGGCGTAAGATCCGTTCGGCGCTCTATTTTCCACTACTCGATCATTTTGCGGAGTTGGTTGATGAAAAGCATTAATCTCTTGCTCTGCCTATTTTCTTTCTTGTTGCTTAGTGCTTGCAGCCAGAGGACCGGTTATGAAATATTCAGGCAGATGGGCTATCAGGAATGCTTGAAGAATAGCCCGCGGCCGACAGAGGACTGTCAATCCTCGCCTGATTTTGATATGTACCAACAGGAGAGGCTTTTGCCTTATCCCGAGGACAAGAATCTGCAGTGAACGAGACTGTTTTAGAATCAAGACAAAAGCAGTACGCTATGCTATCTTTCTCGGCAACAATTTAATCCCACTACAGGAGTGATTATGAAAAAAATGATTTTGCTGGTCCTTGTTCTGCTGCTTTCTCTGCCACTGGTTGCCACTGCGGGTGATGCAGAGCGTCGTCAGTTGGCAGAGGAGTTCCTGAGCGTCAATAAAGTGAAAGAACAGGTCGACATGATGTATGAAAAGGTCGAGGGGATCATTGTCTCTCAGATCGAGGCGATAGATATTCCAGAAGAACGGGAGAAAAACCTGCTGGCCATGCAGAAGATTGCGCGGGAACTGTTGTTCCAAGGTCTCAGTTGGGAGGGTTTGAAAGAGGAGTATATCCAGCTTTATACCGATAGCTTCTCCGAAGATGAATTACGCGGAATTATCGAGTTCAGCCAGAGTCCTCTGGGTCAGAAAATGGCGGAAAAGAGTCCGATCCTGATGCAAAAATCGATGGAGATCGGCCGGCAGCATGCTCAGCAGATTATGCCGCAGGTCCAGGTGGCGATTCAGGAATATATGAAGGAGAACATCAAGCAGGAAAAAGCTCAGGCTGAGACCGAAAGCGATTCCGCAAAGAAGGAATAACCTGCCAGGACCCGAAAGGTGCGAGCAGAATGGAACTCAAAACAGGATTTCGACAGCTTGTCGCGGAAGCGGAAGCCCGGGTTAAATCAATCTCCGTCGCAGAACTTCTTGAAGAAGATCAGCGCCAGGGGAGGCTTTTGGTCGATCTGCGTGATATTCGTGAACTCTGGCGTGAGGGGACCATTCCCGGGAGCCTGCATGTGCCCCGCGGGATGCTCGAGTTTTGGCTTGACCCTGAAAGTCCCTATTTTCATAAGGTGTTTGCCGATCCTAAGCCCCTCGTTCTTTTTTGTAACAAGGGGTGGCGTTCTGCTTTGGCCGCTGACGTCTGCCAGCGGATGGGTGTTGAAAATGTCACTCATCTTGAGGGTGGCTTAGAGGCCTGGGTGGCAGCGGGCGGAGCTATAGAGCAAAAAGAGAAACGTTAACTTCTGCCGGATAGTTCTTTCGGCTGTTGTCATCTTGTTTAAACCTACTGCCCGGATCTTCATTTTAAAGAGTGAAGCTCCGGGCAGACCTTTCTTTATTTCTGCCTCGCACCAGCCTTTTTTTTCAATCATACTGTTATGCTAGAGCTGTATGCCCCGGAAGATGAGGTTCAATTTGAAGTCGTTATATACACAAATTGTCGCGAAATTTTATGATCTTGCGATGCGCAAGGTCGAACGTCTCTGCTTAAGTCGTTGGCGCGCGGAATTGTTATCCGAGCTGCATGGCGATGTCCTGGAAATCGGTGCTGGAACTGGAGTAAACCTTCAGCATTACTCGCAAAATATCCGCAGCCTTGTGTTGTGTGAACCTGACCCGTCAATGCGCAAATATCTCGCCCTTAGATTGCAAAATAGCGCGCGGAGTTCAGCAGAAATACGTTCCTGCGCGGCCGAGCATCTCGATGCCGCCGATAACAGTATCGATCACCTTGTTTCGACCCTGGTCTTCTGCTCTGTCGCTGACCCGCAGCAGTCGATGCGGGAGGTCTTTCGGGTATTAAGGCCAGGAGGCAAATTGATATTCATGGAACATGTCGCCGCAGAGAGCAGCAGCCGACTTTATTTTTGGCAGCATCTTTGGCAGCCCCTGTGGAAACGTTGTGCTTGCAACTGTCATTTGACCCGCCAGACGGGTCAACTTCTTGAAGAGGCAGGTTTCGAACTCCAACTGCGCGTAGAGACAATGCGAGGTGTACCCGCGATTGCAGCCCCCATGATTGTTGGTCACGCGATACGCCCTTGAGAAAGGATTCCATGATGAAAGAGCGTTTGGCCCAGGTTCATCACTACTGGTTTGGTGATTTCGAGAGCACTGCGGATATTATCCGCCAGAAGGGGAAACTCTGGTTCGGCAAGGATGAGCAGGTTGATCGATATATTCGTGAGCAGTTTTCAGACCTGATCGAGTTGGGCTCAGATCGTCGAATCCCTTCTGATGGTTTGAGCCCTCAGCTGAGATTGTCTGTGATTTTGTTGCTCGACCAGTTCACGCGCAATATTTACCGTAATGATCCGCGTAGCTTCGCATCCGATCCCTTGGCGCTTAAGCTTGCGCAGGAACTTATGACTCAGGCGGGGGGTCTTCTTCGTCCGATTGAAAAAGTTTTTCTTTATCTCCCGCTGGAACATTCTGAAGAGCTCGATGACCAGAAAAAATCGGTCGCACTATTTCGCCACCTTCACGAGACTGCGGAACTCAGTGTGAAGGAGACCTTTGCCAGCTTTTACGATTACGCTGTACGTCATCACGATATCATTGATCGTTTTGGTCGATTCCCGCATCGTAACAAAATACTTGGACGGGCTTCGACTGTTGAGGAGATCGATTTCCTGTCCCAGCCCGGGTCGTCTTTCTAGCTTTTTTTAGTCGGGGAGTCTTGCCACGGAGGTTGATGCAGGATATATTACTGAAATGGTTTTGAATCCGTGTGTAGCGACAAAGAAGTAGGGGAGTGAAGTCATGGAATTATTGAAACAGTATCTGGAAGATCGTTCAGAGGGTGTTTTGAGACTTCTTGAAGGGGGGAAGCGCCGGGGGCTTGAAGAGCTGAGGAAGGGGCATGGCCAGGGGTCGCAAAAAGAGTTATTTGAAGTTGTTGCAGCGTCTCAACACACATTCCTTGACCTTCACCATCGATGTCGTACAGCGATTCGTTATGCTCACGCTGATGAGGCTCGTGACATTGCCCTGGATATCCAATATTTACTCTACCTGTTCAGCCTTCAGGTTTACGATCTGGCGTTTTCCTCTAAAGAAGTTGATGTTTCATCTGTCAGCTTTCCACCGCCTGAGGCCTACTCTCGCCATTATCCCGGTGCTGGACCAGAAGCAGAGGAGAGTCGTGTGATCTTCAGGCATTATTTTGCAGAGACTGTTTATTCGGCTGCAAAGTCGACTATGCAGCTTGGTGCTGAGCTCGATGTCGCTCGTAAGGAGCGGATGCGTCAAGTCTTTCTGCAACCCAATCATGCATGAATCGTCCTGGCCTGGTGATTCATTCTCATAAAAAAATCAATCGAACTCGATATCTCTGATTTAAATGTGCTGTTGAACATGCCAGAATAGCAGCATGTTGAGAAAACGTCTTGCCATCCGCATTGAAGGGACCGTCCAGGGGGTCGGTTTCCGACCATTTATTTATAGGATCGCCCGTGAGCGGGCTCTATGTGGATGGGTGCTGAACGACAGTCAAGGCGTGCGGATTGAGATTGAAGGGCCTTCTGCTGTCGTCGAGTGTTTTGTCGCTGCCATCCATATTGAACTCCCTCCGCTTGCCTCAATAAGCCGCATCCTCACCAGCGAAATTGCTGTTGTCAACGATCCGGAATTTACGATTATCGAGAGCCAATATTCTGCGTTGCAGTCGGCACAGATCCCGCCTGATACTCATGTCTGCCCCGACTGTCTAAGCGAGCTTTTTGATCCGCTGAACAGGCGTTTTCATTATCCTTTTATCAACTGTACCAACTGTGGGCCGCGTTACACCATTGTCAGCGGAACCCCTTATGATCGCCCCTTTACGACGATGGTCGATTTTCCGATGTGCGTGTGCTGCCAAGGCGAGTACACAGCTTCCGGATCGCGCCGTTTTCATGCTCAACCCATCGCCTGTGCCGACTGCGGTCCCGTTTTGAGCCTGTATGATCACGCTGGCAATAAGCTCGAAAATGCTAAACCATTATCTGCTGCGATCGACTTACTGAAGCGTGGTGAGATTCTTGCTATCAAGGGTTTGGGTGGTTTCCATCTGGCAGTCGATCCACAGAACTTGGAGGCTGTTGCTCGTCTGAGGGCACGAAAGCACCGTGATGAAAAACCCTTTGCTCTGATGGCAGGGGATATTAAATCGGCTGAGAGTTTTGCACTTATTAATCCCCTGGAAAGAAAAATGTTGGAATCGATCGAGCGGCCAATTGTGCTACTCGAGAAGAAGACCGGTCAACGCCTGATTTGCGATAACACCGCGCCGAATAATCGTTATCTGGGGGTGATGCTCCCCTATACTCCTCTCCACTACTTGCTTCTGGAACAGTTCTCCGCGCTTATCATGACGAGTGGCAACCAGAGCGATGAGCCGATCTCCTATAATGATGAGGATGCCTTGCTGCGCTTACAGGGGATTGCCGATGGGTTTTTGTGCCACAACCGCCGGATACAGATTCGAACTGATGATTCGATCATTCGAGTGTTGGCCGGTGAACCTCTCATGCTGCGGCGCTCGCGGGGCTATGTCCCTCGTGCAGTTAAGCTGCCACAGGAACAGTTGTCGGTGTTGGCGGTTGGTGCCGAGCTTAAAAATACCATCTGTTTGACATCCGCCAACCGAGCGACCTTGAGCCATCATATCGGTGATCTGAAAAATCAATCGGTGCTCGATTCGTTGCAACAGGCTGCAGAACATCTGCAAACATTACTCAATATTCGCCCACAACTGGTCGCCCACGATCTGCATCCTGATTATTCATCGACCTCTGTGGCACAACAGATGGATCTGCCTACGTTAGCCGTGCAGCATCATCATGCTCATCTTGCCAGTTGTCTGGCCGATAATGGCCGCGATGAGCGAGTGATCGGGGTTATCTTTGATGGTGTCGGTTTGGGCTCAGACGGCCATATCTGGGGTGGTGAGTTTCTGATTGGCGACTTCGGTGGCTTTGAGCGTGTCGGGCATCTGGCCGAACTGGCCATGCCTGGCGGAGATGCCGCGACGCGCGAGCCCTGGCGGATGGCTTTCAGTCTGCTGCTTGCCACTTACGGCGACAATCTTCCTGATCTTGCATTTCTTGATGAAATCCCTGCCGCAGATCGAAAACTTTTGACGCAGATGATTCAGAAGGGGATCAATGCGCCGCTGACGTCCAGCTGCGGTAGGTTGTTTGATGCGGTCTCGGCCCTGGCTGGTTTGCGCCAGAGGGTGAGTTATGAAGGGCAGGCGGCTCTCGAACTGGAGATGTGTCTGGAGCAAGGGGCAGAACTGCCGCCTTACTCTTTTCCATTACTCAATCAGGAATCTATGTTTATCGTCGATCACCGTACGATGACCAAAGAACTCGTCGTAGATCTGCAGCGGGGGAGGGGGGCTGGAATTATCAGTTCACGCTTCCATCTCGGCCTTGCTGACGCGATTCTGCAGGTCTGCCTGAGACTGCGTGATGAGTATGGTGCTTTGCCCGTGGCGCTGTCGGGTGGCGTTTTCCAGAATGCTTTTTTGACTGAAAAGTTGAGCCAACGTCTTCAAACAGCCGAATTTGAAGTTCTGCGCCATCGTCAGGTTCCGCCCAATGATGGTGGACTCTCACTTGGGCAGGCCGCAATTGCTGGCCATTTTCTGCGCAACGGCTAGCGCCTAGATTGTCAGGTTGTTTATCAGGTTTGGTAAGAGTTTGTCGATCGGACGGATCCCCGCAGCGATCACCTCTTCAAGCGGTGTTAGCTGCATCTTGGAGTTCTTTAACCCGAGCATTTTACCTTTTTCTCCCGCCAGGAGGTTTTCGACGGCAGCCTGACCGAAGCGTGTGGCGAGCAGCCGATCAAAAACAGTGGGTGAACCGCCTCGTTGGTAATGACCTAAAACAATGGTACGGGTTTCGAAGCCAATCTTATCTTTAATCTGTTCGGCAATCTCCTGCGCATTCCCTGCCCCTTCGGCAACCATGATGATTGAGTTACTCCGGCCTTGCTGGTAGCGTCGCCGCAATTCTTGACAGATGGCATCAAGGTCGTAGGGTTCTTCAGGGATCAACGAATATTCAGCGCCGCAGGCGATAGCGGAGACAACCGCCAGATAGCCGCAGTTGCGCCCCATGGTCTCGACCAGAAAAGCGCGATCATGGGAAGAGGCGGTGTCTTTTATGTTGTCGACCGCCCGCGCGATATTATTGAGGGCCGTATCCACCCCGAGGGCCATGTCGGTGAATGAAATGTCATTGTCGATGGAGGCCGGAATGCCGATGACTGCAGTCCCCTGTTGAGCGAGCGCCAAAGCGCCAGTGAGGGAGCCGTCGCCACCGAGCACGATTAATCCCTCGACCCCCATCCCGACAAGATTCTCTGCCGCCAACCTTTGACCCGCAGTTTCACGCATCTCTTTGCAACGGGCGCTTTGTAGAAAAGTGCCACCACGTTGTAGAACATTACTGACCGATTTTGTATTCAGTAGCTCATAGTGCCGGTCGATGAGGCCCTGAAAGCCCTTTTGTATCCCGATCACTTCTATGTTGGCGGCAAGCCCCGCTCTGACGACTGCGCGTACTGCGGCGTTCATTCCTGAACAGTCTCCACCACTGGTTAATACGGCTATGCGTTTCATTATGGTTCCTTACTCAATTCTAGAGGTCTGTTGAAAAGTGAATCTTATCGCATAATTACTCTTTTTGCTTGCAGTGAACTGTAGATGTAAAGATTAGAAGGTGCAAAAAATAGTTGACCTCATTCCCTGATCTGATAGTGTTTCATCACTATAGTTAGAAATTACTTAGAACTCAAGGATGAGTCAACGTCTGCGGCGACACAGGCAGTTCCTACAGGGATGGGGCAATATAATGAGTGCGCAAATACCAAAAATTCTGCCGATTTATCCTCTTAAAGAGCATATTGTTTTCCCATATATGGTCATACCGCTCTTCTTCCCGCGGGAAGCTATTGTGGTTATCGAAGAGGCGATGAAGGATAGTCAGATGATCGGCGCTGTTTATTGTCCTGGCCCGAAGGGTGTTTGTACTTTTGATGAACATCCACGGATTGGAACGGTTTGCAAGATTAATCAACTGGTCAAGTTCCCTGATGGTGGCGGCAAGGTCACAATCGAGGGAATTCAGCGATTCATTATGCACGCGCCAGTTGAGACCAGCCCCTGTCTGAAAGCTGTTATTGAGCTGGTCGCCGAAAAAGAAGAACGGGGACTGGTGGTTGATGCCCTGGTTCAGAGTGTGAATGCGCTACTGAAAATTGCGCTGGCATATGGTCGTCCTTTGCCCGAAGATGTGCTGAAGATGATCGATCGCATTGAAGATCCAGGTCGTCTGGCTGACCTTATCACAGTCTATCTTGGTGTCGATCCCGGAGCTCAGCAGCAGTTGCTCTCTATTCTTGATCCGATAGAGCGGCTTAAGTCGGTCTATATGCACCTGACAACTGAAGTCCAAAAGATGCAGGTTAAGGGGGAGATTGACCAGGAAGTCAGCAAACGGATAGGCAAAGGTCAGAAAGAACAATTGCTCCGCGAGCAGATGAAGCAGATCCAGCAGGAACTTGGCGATCAGGATCCGCGGATGGCAGAAATTAACGAGCTGCGCAAACGGATCAGAACTGCAGAGATGCCGGAAGATGTTCTGGTTGTCGCTGAGAAGGAATTACGCCGACTTGAACAGATCAACCCGGCTTCACCGGAATATACTGTGTCGCGCACCTATCTCGATTATCTCTGCAATGCGCCCTGGCAAATCGGAACGCAGGATAGCCTCGATATCAAACAGGCAGGGCGAGTTCTAAATGAAGATCACTATGACTTGAAAGAGGTCAAGCAGCGCATACTTGAATATCTGGCTGTGCGTAGCCTGAAGGCCTCGACCAAGGGACCTATCCTTTGTTTTGTCGGCCCTCCTGGAGTCGGAAAAACCAGCCTTGGTCGTTCGATTGCGCGGGCTATGGGGCGCAAATTTATCAGGGTTTCACTTGGAGGAATGAGAGATGAAGCCGAGATCCGTGGTCATCGGCGGACCTATATCGGGGCATTGCCTGGGAGGGTGATACAGGAAATCTGCCGAGCTGAATCGAACAATCCGGTGTTTATGCTGGATGAGATCGATAAGATCGGTCAGGATTTTCGTGGTGATCCCTCATCAGCCTTGCTTGAGGTTCTGGACCCTGAGCAGAATGACAGTTTCAGAGATCATTATCTGGATGTTCCGTTTGATCTTTCAAAGGTCATGTTTATTACGACAGCAAATATAATGGACCCCATCCCGAGTGCTTTGCGTGATCGCATGGAAGTGATCCGCTTGAGCGGTTACAGTGATGAAGACAAAGAGCAAATTGCCTACAAATATTTGATTCCCAAAGAGATTGAAGAGAATGGTCTGGCAAATCACTCTCTCGAATTTTCTCCCGAGTCAGTTCGTAAAATTTTACAGGACTACACCCGCGAAGCCGGGGTGAGAAATCTCGAACGAAAAATAGCGACAGTATGCCGCAAGGTCGCATTTGATGTTGCTCTGGGGAATGTTGCTCGAGAGAAAATTGAAGCTGTAGATGTTGAAAACCTTCTTGGCCCCTGTACCTACTTTACCGATGTCGCCAGTGAACGTGATCGCATCGGGGTGGTGACCGGTTTAGCCTGGACAGAGGCGGGGGGTGACATCCTTTTTATCGAGGCCGCTCGGATGGCTGGGAATAAAGGGCTGACTCTAACTGGTAGCCTTGGCGATGTGATGCAGGAATCGGCCAAAACGGCCTTGAGTTACGTACGGGGGCATGCCCAACTCTTCGGGGTCGAAGAGGGCTTTTTTGAGACGAGTGATCTGCACATTCATGTTCCCTCCGGTGCGATCCCCAAGGATGGTCCTTCGGCTGGCGTGACTATCGCCTTGGCGATTATCTCTCTTCTGACTGGCCGTGCGGCACGACGTGATGTTGCTATGACCGGCGAATTGACTTTGACCGGCCGTATTTTGCCGATTGGCGGGGTTAAGGAGAAGCTTCTTGCCGCCCGACGTGCCGGGGCAAAGACCGTCCTGTTGCCGACTCGCAATCGCGAACACCTGGCAGAGTTGGACTCACAGCTGCTTAAAGATCTGAAGGTTCATCTGGTTGATCGGGTTGACGAAATTGTTGACTATGCTCTCCTGCCGAGCCATAAGGGTTCTGCCGTGAACAACGAAGTCAAAATGGTGGCTCCGGGGATTTCAGTCTAGGAAACACCTGTCAAGCATTATAATCTCTCTCTTGAAAATCCCTGCAGCAGGTCTGTGGGGATTTCTCTTTTTACTCGATCTTTTCAACTGGTCTCTAGCCAGTTTGTTGCATGATAGGGTAGTATCTTTATATGTTTTTTTCCCCTAAGGATTACCGATTCGATTGAGGTTTTTATGTGGCGCTTATTTTGTTTATTGAGTTTCTTGTTCCTGTTGGGGCAGCCCTTGTCTGCGGCACAACTTGCAGAAAGGGTTCAGGAAGAGCATCTGGATAATGGTCTGACTCTGTTGATGCTTGAGCGGCATGATGCCCCGACGGTCAGCGCCTTCATCAGCTTTCGCGTTGGGGGGGCCAATGAGGGCTCGAGAAATCGTGGGATTGCTCATTTGCTGGAGCATATGCTGTTCAAGGGAACCAAGACCCTCGGGACCAAGGATTATGCGGCAGAGAAACCCATCCTCGGCCAGATTGAGGCTGTTGCCAAACAGATCGATCATCTGAAAAACTCTCCTGTTGCTGAACAGGGAGAACTCGAGGCATTGCGCGCTCGGCTGGCAGCGTTGCAGCAGGAACATAAGCAGTATGTGGTGAAAGATGAATTTTCACGTATTTATGCTGAGAATGGTGGTGTCGGTTACAATGCCTTTACCAGCAAGGATCAGACAACCTACCTGATTTCCCTCCCCTCGAACAAACTTGAGCTCTGGGCGTCAATCGAGTCAGATCGATTGCAAAATGCAGTGTTGCGTGAGTTTTACACCGAGCGTGAAGTGGTGCGTGAAGAAAGGCGTCGGTCCTATGAGAGCAATCCTTCCGGGCTGCTCTATGAGGCACTGATTGCCAACGCCTATACGGTTCATCCTTATCGGAATCCAGTCATCGGGTGGGACTCCGACATTGCAAACCTTTCTCTTGAAGAAGCCCGTGACTTTTTCAGTCGTTACTACCGCCCGGTCAATATGGTGATTACCTTGGTTGGAGATTTCGATTCTGCGCAGGCTCTGGCGATGGTCAAGACGTATTTTTCGGCGATTCCACCCGGTGTGCTGGCACCCCAGGTCGTTGATGTTGAGCCTCCACAACGCGGTGAAAAGAGGATAATAGTTAATTTTGAAGCTGAACCCGATCTAGCAATCGCTTTTCATAAACCCGCGATGCCACATCTGGATGATTATTGTGCCGACCTGCTGATGAATATTCTAGCCGGCGGTGCGACTTCACGTTTGTATAAGCGTCTGGTTGTCGAAGAGCAGTTGGCAGGCAATGTAGAAATTTACGGAGCACCGGGGAGCCGCTATGACAACCTGTTCGTCATTGGCGCCTCTCCCCGTTATCCTCATACCGTTGCAGAGGTTGAGGCCGCCATCTATGAAGAGCTGGATAAGCTTAAAACTAAGCCGGTTTCTGCTGTTGAATTGAGCCGTGCCAGCAATCGATTGATTACGGATAACTTACGCCAGATGCGTAGCAATAATGGATTGGCCCGAATGATCTCAAGTTATGCCGCTATCGGTAGCTGGCGTTACCTGACCGATTATGCCGAAAAAATAGAGGCGATTGATTCGCCCAAGCTGATCGCTTTTGCTAATCGCTATCTGATCGACAGCAATCGGACAGTGGCTATTTTGCAACGAGAGGTCGAAAAATGAGGTTATTTCTGCAAATCATCCTTTTGTTGTTTCTCACGGCTTGCAGTGGTCAACTGGCAACACAACAGGTGCGTCCCGATGACTTGAAATTCCCTGAATTACAATTCGAATTTCCACAAGTCGAACATCTGACCCTGGATAATGGGATCGAGGTTTACCTTCGAGCTGATCATGATATTCCTTTGATCGAGATGACCTGCCTGGTTGGTGGTGGTTCGATTTACGATCCTTCTGAGCTGACAGGGCTGTCTGATCTGTTTGTCGAGGGGTTGCAGTCAGGTGGTGCCGGAGAGCGTTCGGCACAAGAGCTTGAAGAAGCTCTCGACAACATGGCCACTGATCTGGCGGTCAGCAGCAGTTCTTATGCGTACACGCTGGATATGTCGATGCGCCGGCAGGATATTGTCCAAGCTGTCGGTATCATGGCGGATCTCTTGCGGGAACCGAAATTTGATCCATCCCGGATCGAGGTCGCACGTCAGGGCTTGATCGAAGGGGTGCGTCGTCGCAACGATGACCCCGGTTCGATTGCTGGCCGCACCCTGGCCAAAGCCCTCTATCGTGACCATCCTTTCGGTCGGGTTGCTAAAACAGACAGCCTGTCAAAGATTCAGCGTGAGGATCTGCTCCGCCTTCATCAGACCTACTTCCAGCCGAACAACCTGTCGATAGCGGTCTCTGGTGATATTAGCCTCGATGAGCTCAGGGTTCTGTTGCAGCAGACGCTGGGTGGCTGGATAACAACCGGTGCTCCCGATCTTAAACCACCGGCCTTGCCTGAAATGGCGCAAAAAGGCGGGATCTCTATTGCGGATAAAGATATTCCTCAGACGACGATCATGATCGGCCAGCCAGGTATCGAGAAGAACAATCCCGATGCGATGGCACTCAAGGTCGCAAATTATATTCTCGGTGGCGGTGGGTTTAACAGTCGAATGATGCGTGAAATCCGTTCAAATCGCGGCCTGGCATATTCGGTTTATTCCTACTTCCAGATCGGTCGACTGTTGCCCGAGCTTTTTATCGCCAAGTGCGAAACCAAGTGCGGTTCAACTCTTGAGGTTGTTAGTCTGATGCGCGGGCAGATGCAGGAATTGATTGATATGCCGGTATCTGACAAGGAGCTCCAGACCGCCAAAGAGAGTTTGATCAACAGTTTCGTTTTCGCCTTCGATAACAGCCATTCTATTGTTACCCGTCAGCAGCGACTCGATTTCTATGACTATCCAGTCGATTATATGCAGACCTACCGACAGAAGATTGCCGCAGTCACAAAAGAAGATGTGCAGCGAGTCGCAAAGCAATACCTCCACCCAGATCAGTTGCAGATTGTCCTTGTCGGCCGGCGCAATGAGTTTGAACAAGACCCTGCCTCTGCACTTGGAATGCCGGTCGAGAATGTGGATCTTGGTTTGGAGTAGCTGTTTGTCGGTTGGGTGCGATTGGAATTCAGTTGGTCACTAGTGCACAGGGAGTTTTCCTAGATTACTGGTTCGCTGCCTTAGTGACTATGGGGAGACCTGTGCCGAATTTTAGACTTTTGAAGGAGAACCGCTGCAAATCGAAAGGAAGGGAAATAAAATATTTCTCTGGCGAGGCAGCTGGAGGGTGTTAGTCGTGATTGGTAGGTTCGTCCAAAGCGTTATTAGCCTGATTCTCTGTTGCAATAATACTGAGTATTTTATTTAGTAATTGACCAACGTTTATTTTAGAAGTCGATATTTGTGGAAACTTCTGATAGCTCGGCGCACGCTGCTCAAGTAGTTCTTTGATCCTGTCAAGCGGATCAGGATCTTGCAGTAATGGTCTAATGTGCTGTTGACGAGAAATACGTTCGAGAATCTCTTCGGGAGTAGCGGTCAGGCAGAAGATCCGTCCTGTTCGTGATAGTGCTGCAACATTGTCAGGATTAAGAACCAGCCCTCCGCCGGTTGCAATGACCAATTCACTCTGAGTCGCCAAGCCCTTAACTCGCTTAGCTTCAAGCTTGCGAAAGGCCTCTTCCCCTTGCTGTAAGAACAATTCAGAGATGCTTTGACCGATCTGTTCTTCTATCAGTTGGTCGGTATCGACAAAGCGGTATCCCAGTTTCTGGGCCAGAAGGCGGCCCAGGGTGCTCTTGCCCGTTCCCATGAAGCCGGTCAGGATAATGTTTGTTTTGTCCATATTTCTATGTTGCCATAATTCGGGTGGGTGATGTGCCTGCATCTATTGTGCTGAAAATAGGCAAAAGCTGCTAGCCTGTCAAGCATAGCTGAGCTCAGTTCAGAAGGGCTTCATGTCGTGAAATTTTAAGGCAAGTATATTTTTTACGAATGGTGACCTTATTTACTTGGCATGGCAGTGCTTTTTTGACATACTCGCTCGGTTTTGCAAAAACAACGATTTATAAAGGGTTTAGCTAATGTCAGAATCAATTCGTAATATCGCAATTATCGCTCACGTTGACCACGGGAAAACCACACTGGTGGATGCCATGTTGGTGCAGTCGGGGGTTTATCGTGACAACCAGCAGATCACCGAACGGGTGATGGACAGCAACGACCTTGAAAAAGAGCGCGGCATAACCATCCTGGCCAAGAATCTTTCGATTATGCACGGTGGGTTGAAAATTAATATCGTCGATACCCCCGGTCACGCCGATTTCGGGGGTGAAGTCGAGCGGGTGCTGAAGATGGTCGACTCGGTGCTACTGCTGGTTGATGCCTTTGACGGTCCGATGCCGCAGACCCGTTTTGTGTTGAAGAAATCACTTGAACTTGGTCTGAAGCCGATCGTTGTCATTAACAAAATCGACCGGCCAGGGGCTCGTCCTGAAGCGGTGGTCGATATGGTTTTCGACCTCTTCTGTGAACTCAATGCCGACGAGAAGCAGCTCGATTTTCCGATTGTCTACGCCAGCGCCAAGCTTGGTTATGCCATGGCGGAGCTAGTTGACGAATCGGATAACCTTGAGCCTTTGTTTGATGTAATTCGTGATCGGGTTGATCCACCGACTGGTGATCCTGCGGTGCCTTTTCAGCTGCTTGTTACCAACATCGATTATAATAAATTTATCGGCCGGACCGCGACCGGAAAAATCGTCAACGGCACAGTCAGAGCCGGTGAGACGGTAGCGCACATCGATCGTAACGGAATTATCAAGAATGGGCGTATCAGTAAGTTGCTCGGGTACCAGGGGTTGCAGCAGATTGAAATAGACGAGGCTTTCGCTGGCGATATCATCACCATTGCTGGTTTTGAAGAGTTAGGTATTGGTGAAACTCTGGCGTCGTCTGATGCGCCGGTGGCGCTCCCCTACGTCGCGATCGACGAGCCGACCCTTTCGATGAATTTTATTGTTAACAACTCCCCCTTTGCTGGCACCGAAGGCAAATGGGTCACCTCGCGCAACATTCGCGACCGGTTGACCAAGGAGTTGCGCACCAACGTGGCACTGAAGGTTGAAGATACTGAGAATACCGATACCTTTAAGGTCAGTGGGCGTGGTGAGTTGCACCTGTCGGTTCTCATTGAGAATATGCGGCGTGAAGGTTTTGAACTGGCGGTCTCCAAACCGCAGGTTATCATGCGTGACATTGATGGTGTGCGCTGTGAACCGATGGAGTTCCTGACGATTGACGTTCCTGAGGAATATCAGGGCACAGTCATTGAGAAACTCGGAACCCGTAAGGCCGAGATGGTTTCGATGGCCGCGATGAATGGCGTGAATCGACTTGAATTTGTTATCCCGGCTCGCGGGCTGATCGGTTACCGAACCGAATTTATGACTGATACCCGTGGTACTGGCGTACTCAATCATGTTTTCCACGAGTATGCTCCCTACAAGGGTGAAATTGAAGGTCGTAAAAATGGTGTGCTGATCGCCATGGATTCTGGGGAAACTGTCGCTTATGCGCTGTTTAACCTGCAGGATCGTGGAACTCTCTTTGTTGGCGCCGGGGTTAAGTTTTACGACGGTATGATCATTGGACAGCACGCCAAAGAGAACGACCTGGTCGTTAACTGTAACCGCGGGAAAAAATTGACCAATGTCCGATCTTCGGGGACCGACGAGGCCGTGCGTATCATTACGCCGCGGGCCATGAGCCTGGAGCAGGCCCTCGAATTTATCAATGAAGATGAACTGGTCGAAGTAACACCCCAGTCGATCCGCATGCGTAAGCGCTATCTTGATGCCAATGAGCGTAAGAAGATGGAGAAAAAGAAGTAGGATTTTATTTCCTGCTAGAAGAGATTGACTGAGGCCGGGCATATATTGTCCGGCCTTTTTGTTGTTTGCCCAGCGGAGCTGGCAAACCCGGCCTGTTGGAAGATACAGGCATCGCTTCGATCAGGGGGAAGATAATCCGAATCGCAAGGGCGTTGCTGGCAACGGCAGGGTCTGAAGGAAGCGATAGGAAGTGAACTGCACATAGTGCAAGCGAACCTGCTTCGGCGCTGCGGGTGGGTAAGCGTGCAACATAGCGTAAAGCCCGATACCTGATCGTAACCCGTGGCGTGATTGAGGATGCGGTCGTTTACAGGGAGCCAGAGGTCACTGGGGAAGCCTCGTATGGCCCCGGTCCATTCGGTCGATGGAGCGGGTAAGGAAGGCACAAAGTCGCCTGACGAGGCGAGGCCCGATGATCGCGGTTGAAAATATCGACTGCGCCATCGAACCGTCCGTGCATAAGTCACCCGAACCCTGCTGTTTTATATTGCCCATTGGGATAGAACGGGACAGCACTTTAGGCCAAGAATCGCAGGCTTTGCGGATGCAGCCGAAGAGGGAAGCGCAGGTAATGCAAGTATGACGT
>Ga0316202_10000361_pt1 | contig 54878 bp, 37 predicted proteins | sample 3monrhotite_MG_FD_204934 | JGI IMG/M metagenome (GOLD analysis project Ga0316202, IMG submission 204934) | Microbial mat bacterial communities from mineral coupon in-situ incubated in ocean water Damariscotta River, Maine, United States -... | ecosystem: Environmental > Aquatic > Marine >...
GAGTGTGACGAAAGGCCCCGGGCCCAAAGCTTAGGGGGTCTGGGGGAGCGCAGCATCCCCCAGTAGACCCGTCAAGTTTCACGCGGCTCACGCTCACATCCCGATCTGCCGAAGAGACCCCTGGACCCGCTGAACCCAACTCGCCGGTCCCAAGGGGGACCGGTGCGCCTAATCGGAAACAAGACCAAGCTTCTCGGGACCATCGAGGGCTTCCTCGCCGACAAGGGCGTGACCTCAGGCACCTTCCTGGACGTGTTCGCGGGCACCGCCAGCGTCGGGCGCCACTTCCGCCGCCAGGGCTTCGAGGTCCGCTCCAACGACCTCCTGGTCGGGAGCGCCACGCGCCAGCACACCTACATTGCCCTGGGGCGCTACCCGAGCCTGACCAAGGTCCGCGCGCTTCAGCCCGTGCGGCGCTTCCTGCGTAGCCCCGCCGGACGGCGCGCCCTCTCCGAGCGCGGCCCGATCCCCCACGGCGCCACGGGCCTCTACGAGGTGGTCGCCTACCTCAACAGCCAGCACCCCGACGTGGTCGGGCTCTTCGCCCGCCAATACAGCGAGGGCGGACCCGGCGAGCGGCTCTTCTTCTCGGCCGAGAACGGGCGCCGGATCGACGCCGTCCACGGCCTGCTCATGGAGTGGCGCCGCGCCGGCACGATCAACGAGAGCGAGCACCTCCTCCTGCTCACGAGCCTCCTCGAGGCCGTCGACCGCGTCGCCAACATCTCGGGGACCTACGGAGCCTTCCTCAAGAAGCTCCAGACCTCGGCCCGCGAGCGCCTCGCGCTCCGCCCCCCAGTCCTCGACACCAAGGGTCCCGCGGGCAAGGTCTTCAACGAAGACGCCAACAGCCTCGTCAAGCGGCTGCCCACAGACGTCCTCTACCTCGACCCGCCCTACAACGGCCGCCAATACGCCAAGAACTACCACGTCATCGAGGTCTTGGCCGAGCTGCACCGGATCGAACTGTCCGGCCAGGACCTCGCGGCCTACGAGGGCGAGATCTACGGCAAGGGCGGGCTGCGGCCCTTCACCGAGCGTCAGTCCAGCTACTGCCGCAAGCGCAAGAGCAAGGGCAAGCCCGACTGCGCCCAGGCCTTCTACGACCTGGTCACCAACGCCAAGGCCGAGCACATCGTCGTCAGCTACTCAGAGGAGGGGATCCTCTCCCGCGAGCAGATCGGCGAGGCCCTCGCCGCCGCCGCCGGCCAGTCGAGCTACGACTACGAGACCGGGCACCTCGAGATCGGCTACAAGCGCTTCCGCTCCGACGCGGACACCAAGAGCCGGACCTACAAGCACCTCGAGGGGCGGGCCAAGGACGAGGTCGCCGAGTGGCTCTTCTACGTCCACGCCCCGCAGCACGCGCGCCAGAAGCGGAGCCGACGGGTGCGGGCGGCCTCCTGAGCGCCCCGCTCCCTGCAGCGAGCCCGACCGCGGCCGACGCCAAGGGAGCTCCCCCCGCTACAATCTCCGCGCCCATGTCGGAGCCCACTGAACCACAAGAGCAACTCGACCCGCTCGAGCAGCTCGCCGCAGACCTCGCGGCGCTGACCTTCGTGTCCGAAGCGGACAGCGAGGGGCGCTATCGTGACCTCCTGGCTCGCGCGCGCCGCCTGCTCGAGGTCAAGCTGGCCTTCGAAGCCAATCGCCAGCCCGACGACCCGCCCTTGGTCGTGATCGCGGGCGGGACCAACGTCGGCAAGTCCACGATCTTCAACTGGGTCGTGGGCGCCGACGTCGCGAGCTCCTCGCCCCTGGCCCGCCACACCAAGGCGCCCACGGTCTACGTCCACTCGGGTGAGCTGGGGCACCTCCCTGAGGGGAGCTTCCTCCCCTCCTACGCCCGCCTCAAGCTCGAGTCCCGCGACGATCCCGCAGCGGAGGCGACCCTCGGCGCCGGCGCCAGCAGCTACTTCCTCCTGACCCACGAGCGGGACGAGGTCAAAGGCGTGGTCCTCGTCGACTCGCCCGATATCGACAGCACCCACGCCCGGAACCGCGAGGTCGCAGAGGACCTCCTCTTCCTGGCCGACGTCGTGCTCTTCGTGGCCACGCCCGAGAAATACAACGACGCCCTCTGCGTCGACTACATGGAGCAGGCCGCCATGCTCCGCAAGGGCCTGGTCTGGGCGCTCAACAAGGGCGCCGACCAAGCCGTGGCCGACGACCTCCGCGCGGCCATAGACGCCCAGGCCAAGGGCAAGGTCGCCCCGCGGATGTTGGAGCTGCCCTACCTCCGCGACCCGGACCCGGCGACCGACGCCCCCTTCCGCCAGGAGCTCCGCGAGGCCGTCGTGACGCCTGGCAAGGAGGGGGCCAAGCTCCGCCAGAGCGCCCTCCGCGGCGCGCGCCTGGCCCTAGCCAACGACGTCGAGAACGTCGCGGGACGACTTCGTGAGGAGCTGGCCGAGCTGGATCGGATCCGCTCCGAGGCCGAGCTGATCCTCGACGCCGGCCGCGACGAATACGCCCGCTTCCTCGCGACCCTGGAGTTCTACGAGCTAGACCAGGTCTTCGAGAAGGTCCTCGAGCACTTCAAGATCCCCGTGATCGACGACGTCTACGCCGGCTTCCGCTCGGCCATAGGCTTCGTCTCGAGCAATGTGGTCCGCCTCGTGAGCGGCAAGGAGCCCCAAGACGGGCGCCAGAAGAAGCTCGCCGAGCGGCGCGAGAAGGACCGCCAGAAGCTCAAGGAGATCGTCGACACGACCCAGTCCGCCCTGGCCGACCTCCCCTTCGCCCACACCCAGGTCCTGAGCGAGGCCGCCCCGAGCTGGGTCGAGGGCCAGATCTCCAAGACCCCTGACGAGCAGAACGCGTCGGTCGAGGCCTTCCTCGACAACGCCGAGGCCGAGGCCGCGCGCTGGATCGAGGCCCAGACCACCCACCACGTGGCCATGCTCGAGGACCACCCCTACGCCAAGGCGGCCCTGCGGACGGTCAAGGGCGTGTTCCAGGTCGGGTTCGGCGTTCTGAGCGCCTACCTGACCCACGGCTTCGGCCCCTGGGACGTCTTGATCGGGACCGCCACCGAGCGCGCGGTCAAGAAGATCCTGGAGTCGGCCGGCGGCTACATGCACTACCAGAAGCTCCGCCAGGACTTCTCCCGCGACCGGGCCGAGCTCCTGCGCGGGCTCCTGACCTCCGAGGTCCAGGTCCCCTTCACGGCGCGGCTCCCGGTTGGCGTCGCCCCCGAGCGCCTCGAGCGCCTCGGCGGCTCGGTGGCCTGGCTCCGGGAGGAGGAGCTGTGAGCGCGCGCCGTCGCCAAGACCCCACGGGCCTCGCGCCCCTCGTCGAGCGCCTCGAAGGCTGGGTCGGCCGGACCCGCTGCTATCCGGCCCTCGAGAAGGACCGGGTGTCCCTCGAGGACCTACTGCGTCAGATCAAGGCCCGCCAGGCCTCCCTCGAGCAGCCGCTGCGGATCCTGCTCCTGGGTGGAACCGGCGTCGGCAAGTCGACCCTCTTCAACGCCTTGGGCGGCGCGGACCTCGCCATGGCGGCCCCGGTTCGCCCCACGACCCGCGAGCTGACGGCCTACTACCACGAGGACAACGGGAGCTCGTCCCTCGGCAAGCTCGAGGCCCGCGCCAAGCTCGTGCCGCACCCCCGCGAGCTCCTGCGCGACAAGATCGTGATCGACGCTCCCGACTTCGACTCGACGGCCAAGGAGAACCGCCGCCTCCTGGAGGAGGCCCTCTTGGTCACCGACCTCGCGCTCTGCGTGGTCACGGCCGAGAAATACCTCAGCGCCGAGCTCTTCTCCCTCCTGGCCAAGCACCGCGACGGGATCGAGTACGTGTTCGTGCTCAACAAGATCGACCGGACCCAGGACCCCGAGCTGATCGCCGCCGACCTGGCCCACGAGCTCGACAAGCACGGGATCACGTCCAAGGGCAAGGACCCCAGGATCCTGCCCGTCTCGGCCCTGGCCGTGCGCCGAGCCCAGCACGAGGCGACCGAGGCCGGGCTCTCGACGCTGGAGGGCCTGACCCTCGGCGAGGAGACGGGTCGTTGGCCCGAGCTGCGGGCGCTCCTCGAGCACGAGCTCGACAAGGTCCGGATTCGACAGATCAAGGCCGCCAAGTTGGCCGATCGGGTCAAGGGCCTCTTGGGCCGGCTCCAAGATCACGTCCCCCAAGAGGTGCCGGAGAAGATCGAGCGCTGGCGCGGGGCTTGGCAGGCCGGACGTCGCGACTTGACGACGGACCTCTCGCGGAGCTTCTTCGGCGCGATCCAGCACGACCCCGAGGTCCACAACGTCCTGCGCTACCTCTTCGGGACCAGCTTCAAGGGGATCTTCGGGGCCTTCCTGACCCTGACCTACGGGCTCCGCTCGCTCCTCTTGCCTGGCTTCTCGCGCGCGCGCTCGCTGGGGACCAAGGACCTCGAGACCCTCCTCGAGGAGCGCTTGCGCCAGGTCGAGATTGCCGGCGTCGAGCGGCGAATCGAGAGCGTCCTCGATCGCTTCGAGCAGGAGGGCCGGGCGCTGGGCTTCCACCCGCCCGAGCGCGGCCACGCCCCCGAGCTCGGCGCCAGCAGCCGCTTCCTCCGCCCGGCAGAGTCCTCGACCCGCGGCGTCGCGGCCCTCGTCCTCGCCGTGCGCGGCGACGCCAGCGGCGAGTTCTACGGGATCTGCAACCGCTCGACGGAGGAGAGCTCGCCGGTCTGGCGCCTGCTCTGGAACCTGCTCCCGGTCTTCGTCCTGATCGCCGGCGTCTACGCCTTCGTGGGCAGCTTGATCCCCGAGGGGGTCGGCCCGAGCGCCGTCAGCAAGTCCCTGACCGGCGCCGTCCCCCTCCTCGAGGGGACCCTCCTCTCGCTCCTCTTGGTGTGCGCCCTGGAGTGGCCGATCGCCGAGCGCGTGATCAACGGTCGCGTCTCCCGCGCGCTGATGCTCCTGGAGGGCGTCGTCGAGCGCGCCGTCGAGTCCTGCCTCGGCCAGGCCGTCGTCGACGAGCCTGAGCGGGTCCTGGCCGAGATCCTCGAGCGCCACCGCGAGTTCGAGCGCCTCCGCGAAGACGCCGACCGCCTCCTCCGGGACGACTCCAGCCCGCCCCCGCCCTCGCGCCCTGAGCTGGCCCCGGCGCCGCCGGAAGAAGACGCCCCGCCCTCGCGCGAGCGCCTCCGGGCCTAGCTACTCGACGAGGTCTGATCCTGAGACCTGATCTAGCTCCTCGTAGATCAGGGCCTGCAGCTTCGGGTCCTTGGTGCGAGCCAGGAGACGCTCTAGCGCGCCCTTCGCGAGACCGCTCCCGCTCAGCGCGAGCTCGCCCAGGGCCGAGATCACCGTCGGCGCGAGGGCCGAGTCGCTGAGCCGGGCCTCGAGATAGGGAACGAGCTGCGCTTCCGCCCCCCGCCCGAGGCGGGGCAAGACCCCGATCAGCTTGGGCCGCAGATCTTGGTCCGCCCGCTTGATCGCGGCCTGAAGCTCGGGGAGGAGCGGCAGGGCCGCTGGCCCCAGGCGCCGGACTCCCGCGAGCCCCGCGCTGCCGTCGCGCTCTAGGGCCCGAGCCGTGACCCGGAGTGTGAAGGTCACGTCGCCAGAGACTTCCTCGAGGGCGGCGCCTGCGGCCGCGCCCTCTGGGCCCTCGAGGTCGATCTCAGCGAGGGCGGCCCGCAGAGGTGCCTCGAGCGTCTTGGCCTTCGGGCCCAGCTCCTCCAGAACGCTCAGCGCCTTCAGCCGGAGCTTTCCCTTGCGCCCCAGGATCGACCCTAGGTCCCGGAGGAGCTCTGGCGAGTCACAGACTCGGGCAGCTTTGGGAGCCCCAAAGGCCGCGACGACGCGATCCACGAGACCTTCGCGGGCGCCGGTGATCCGAAAGAGCGCCAGGCGCAGGGAAGCCGAGTCGCAGTCGGGTCGCAGCACCAGGGCTTCCAGCGCTCGAGCGGCTTCGGGCCCGGCTTGGGGCCCGAGGCCGCCTAGGAGCTTCGCTGCCGTCTCCCGCTCATCCTCGTCCTCGAGGAGCTTGACGACCTCTATGGCCTGGGCCCGGTCCCCGAGCCCGATTCGCTCGAGGGACTCAAGCCCGCAGGGGACGCTTCCGTCCTGGTAGCCAGCCAGGAGCGCCGAGCGAGCTCCCTTCGCCTCTGAGCCCAATCGGCCGAGCCGGCAGCTCGCCGTGCACCTAACGTCCTCCTGCGACGTCTGGAGGAGCGCAGTCAGGGCTGGGATTGCGCGCTTGCCCGGCAGGGTTCCCAGCGCGCTCAGGAGATAGTCGGCGAACTCGAGCGTCTCGCCGGAGGGATCCTTGGCGAGACGCTGGGGCAGCTCCTCGAGGGCGCGCAGGACGAACTCTTCAGCCGCCCGGTGCCAGGGCCTCAGGGTGTAGAGCGCGAGCGCGGCTTCGTAGGCGACCCGCGGGTCCGGGTCGAGCAAGAGCGCGCCCAGCGCCCGCGCCGCCTGCGGGCTCGCGTCCCCGAGCTCTTCGGCTCCCAGATTGAACACAGCCGAGGCCGCCGCGATCTTCGCGGGCGAGTCGGGTCTCTTGGCCAGCTCTTGCACAGCCATGAAGCCAGGCTTCCCGAACCTCGCGAGGGCGCTGCCAATGTCCTCCGCGTCGGCGTCCTCTTTGGAGAGCGCTTGGATCCAATTCTGGAGCTTCCCCTGAGGGGCTCGTGGCTGGAGGAAGTCAGCGTCGAGGGTCAGCTCCACCGGGAACGCGCCTCCAACGATATCGGGTCGAGCCCAAGCCCTCTTGGGCCACCCTTGGGCCTTGACCCAAGTCCGCCAGTTGGAGCTCGGATAGCCCTTGGGCAGGCGGACAGCCCACCGCGAGCGAGAGCGCACTACGTCCTTGACCAGCGCGTAGTCGACGCTACAGCCAACCGCGCAGAACGCGATCAAGCGCTCGTCGTCGTAGAAGGGCTTCGCCAACTTGCGGCACAAGTCTCGATCGAGGCTGTAGAGCCCGCAGAGGGCGTAGAGCTGGCCGCCCGGCTCGGCTCGCTCTACCAACTCGCGGAGGAGTGGCTCGGACTCGCTCCTAGGCCTCGCCAGCAGGAGCCTGAGCGCGATCACCGAGCTGGAGGCGTCCCCCCCCTCGCCCGTGGCGGCTCCGCCGAAGTCCGGGGTCTGGAGCAAGATCTGAAACGCGAGGGACTCCTCCCCGGCCAGCTTCGGCTTCTCCTGTGCAGCCGCCTGGGAGCAGAGGAGACTGAGCAGGAGCAGGGTTGGAGCGAGGGTCCGAGGGAGTCCAGTCATACTCACACCACGACGGCTCGCCCTCGGCAGTTCCGCTGAAGCCGAATAGTCTCTGTCTCCGCCAGCCCTTCCGGGCTAGCGACCTGGGATCGGTCCCACGAACCAGACTTCGCCAGGCTTTCGCTCGCGCGATTCGCGGTGGTATGGCACCAGGAGCAGGTCCCCGTCCTGGCTCAGGATCAGCCCGCTCGGCAGGGGCGTCTGACCGAAGGGCTCATAGGTCCAGCTCCCCTCAGCCCCAGGCGTCCAGCGTCCTAGCTGTCCCTTGGTCTCGTCCTGGGCCTCGCGGTGAGAGGTCAGAAGGGTCCCGTCGGGACAGTGGGCGATCCCGCAAACGCGAGCCAACTTCGGCGCCTTGACGGCGGCCACGACCTGACCCGCGGCCCTCGACTTGCTCGCGCTGAGGCGCAGGAGGGGATCCGTCGGGAACGAACTCCACTCGTAGCTGAGGAAGTTGCCGAGGTTGTCTCCGACGTAGAGGCGCTCGCTCGTGAGCGCGACCGCGGTCGCGGCTTGGTGCACGGCGAATCCGCCTCGGAGCCGGAGCTTCCCCTCCTTCACGCTCAGGAGCGCGACGAGCCCCCCCGCAGGATAGGTAGGGACGTCCCCGCTCACGAGTGAGTCACGCAGGCGCTTGTTCATGACCACGAGCAAGAGGTCTTCGCTGACGAACTCGAGGTGAGAGACCCCGGTCAGGACCCGGCCCAGCTCCGCGTCACGGGGTCGCTGCAAGTCCAATGGCAAGATCATGAGGTCAAGAGGCTGGCGGTCCTCGACTCGATAGAGGGTGATCCGGCTCCCGCGACCGCGGGCCAGCAGGCGCTTAGCGGGGCTCCAGGCGAGAGAGGCGACGCCGGCCTTGGCTGTGGAGTCGAGGAGCTTGGGCTCCCACGCCTTGGCCGGACTCAGGACCGCGGGCTGGAGCCCCGCCACCCCCAGGTCGGCCACAGGGAGCGAAAAGACCCAGCCCGAGCGCTGGCTGGTCGAGATCCAGAGCTTCCCTTCACCGACCGCAGACCCTGAAAGGAGCACTCCAGGCGGTCCTCCGCTGACCTTCCAAGCGGCAGACGAGCCGGCGAGGTCGAAGCGACCGACTGAGGTCGCGTTGACCGCGAACAAGCTCCTGCCCTCAGGCAAGAACCCCAAATCACGGGCAGCACGCCCGGGAAGAGCCGGGATCTGCCCCAATCGCCTCCGCTCGAGGCTCCGGGCCAAGGTCCGGGCCTCGGTCGCGGTCGGGTGCTGGGGCGCCCGCCGCAAGAGCTCCACCGCCGCTAGCTTTCGCGCGATCTCCCGGCGTCCCTCGCGGACGACGCGAGCGAAGGCTGCGACCTGAGGGCCCGGCGAGGTCACCCTAGGAGTCGGGGTCGCGCTGGCACCTGGAGTGAGGGGGGGGCTCTCCCCGCGCTGCTGCGCCCAGATCAACGCCGCCGCCAGGGCCACGAGCGCGACCAAGGCCGCGATCGCGAGGGGCCCCAGCTTGCTGGGTGGCTCCGGCTCCGCCACGCTCTGGCGCAGCAACCCCGCCAGCTCGGCCGCCGAGGGGCGCTCGCTTGGCTCCTTGTTCATGACCCTCGCGATCAGAGCTCGCAAGGCCGGCGGCGCGCTGACGGACTCGGGCGCCGGCTCAGACAACACGAGGTGGAGCGTCTCCAGGACCGTCTGGCCGGAGAAGGGCGAGACCCCCTCTAGAGCGAAGTAGAGGATCGCTCCCAGAGCGTAGACGTCTGCGGCCTCGCGAACGGAGCTCACGTCGAGGGCCTGCTCGGGAGCCATGTAGGCCGGCGTCCCCAGGATCTCTCCGCTCTGGGTCAGCTGGATCGAGTTTCCGCTCACGCGCCGTGAGAGCCCGAAGTCCACCAAGACCGGGTCTCCACCTTCGTTGAAGAGCACGTTGTCAGGCTTCAAGTCGCGGTGGAGGATCCCAGCTTCGTGGGCCGCGGCCAGCCCCTCAGCCAGCCGCGCCCCGAGCTCGGCGGCGACCTCGGGCGCGAAGACCCCGGACCCGTGCACGCGCTCGGTCAAGGTCCCCCCGGTCAGGAGATCCTGGACCAGATAGGGCACCGGCCCTTCGAACTCAGCCGCGTGGACGCGCACCACACCCGGGTGGTCGAGGGCCGCCGAGAGGCGCGCCTCGCGCCGGAGGCGCCCGAGGGCGGCGTCGTCGAGGAACTCGCCGGCCTCGGCCTTGATCACCTTCAGCGCATATCGCGCGCCGGTCTCGACGTGCGCGACCTCATAGACCGCGCCCATGCCGCCCTCGGCGATCTTGCGCAAGAGCCGATAGGCGCCGAGCTGCTCGCCCTTCGGCGCGCTGCTAGGCCGCGCTCCAGTGTCCTGCAAGGACGGCGAGCGCCCGGCCTCCTCGAGCACGCGCTGGAGGAGCTCGGGCGCCACGACCTGGCGTTGGAGGAGGAAGAGCGCCAGGCTGACCTGCTCGTCCTGCCCGCGCTGACCCCGGACGTGCGCGAGGGCCTCGCTCAGGAGCGGACGCCCCACGAGTCCGCGAGCCAAGAGGAGCTCGGCTAGGGGAGTGTCGAGGCGCTCGGTCAAGCGCCGTCCTCCTCGGAGCTGCGCGACCTAGGTGTCACTTGTCGACGTCTCCTAGGAACCACACCGACCCGGCCGGGCCGCGCGAAGCTGAGCTCTGGCGAGCGCTGAGGAGGAGGAGCTCTCGCCTTGGCGCGTAGAAGATCTCCCGCAGGCGATCGCCGTCGCCGATCCTGGTGTAGCTCCAGTCCTGGCCCTCCTGGCGCCAGTGGCCGAGCTCGGTCAGTCGGACCGTGGGTGAGCTGACGTCCCGCCCCGTCACGAGGTGTCCAGGGCTGATCCAAGCCACGCCGACGACGCGCCGGACGCCAGCCTCGATCTCGCCGAAGCGCTCGACCCACCCCTCGTTGAAGCTCTCGACGCGATAGCGCCAAAACCCTCCGCCGTCGCCGCTGGCGTAGACGTCCCCGCCCCCCACGGCGAGGGCGTGTCCGGCCAGCCCGACGCCCTGGATCCCGACCAGCTTCAGCTCTGACCCCACGCGCCGGACCAAGAACAGGTGACCCTCGGCGGGGGCGAGGCGCTTCCCCGGAGCGGGAGGGTGACGCAGGTTCAGGATCCCGAGGGCGTGCTCTTCGTCGAAGAACACCATCCGCTCGACCTGAACGTCGATCCTCCGCTCGTCGTAGGGCAGGTGCAGGTAGGCGGCGGAGCTGCGCGCTTCGAGGTCCCAGAGGACGAGGTCCCCCGCCCCGCCGCTGAGGGCCCAGCGTCCAGAGGGGCTGAGCGCGACCGAGGTCAGTCCGACCGGGCGAAGGGGCCAGGTCGGGTCAGCCTCGATGGTTTGGCCGTTAGCGCCAGGAGCCAAGTCGAGGAGGGCGGTCGGCTTGGCGAGGGTCAACCAGGCCTGGCCGCCCCGAGCCTCGATCCGCGAGAGGAGCCGATCTGCGGGCGCCTCTTGCTGGATCCACTCGAGCTCCTCGCGGCGCAGGTCTAGGGTGAAGAGCTCCGTCGGCGTCGCGGCGGCCACCCGATCTCCCCTCAGCCAGGCCACGTTTCGGTGCCCGCGCAGGGGCGGGAGCTCGAGCATGGGCTCGCGCGTGAGCCGGCGGAGCTCCCGCCGAGCGGCGTTCGCCCGCTCGTGGTTCGGCGCCAGTCGCAAGAGGTCGATCGCCGCTAGAGCTCGAAGGTGCGGCGTCTCCCCCGCCAGCTCGGCTACGACGCCTTCCAGCTCCGCTGGCGGACTCGGCGTCGCGAGCGGACTCGCCGCGTGGCTAAGCTCCGGCGTCGGCTTCGGCTGCGAGGAGCTCCGGCTCCAGAGCCCCACCCCCAAGCCGAGCAGGAGGACCCCTGCCAGCGCGCCCAGCCAGAGGTTGGTCGACGCAGGGCGCCCCCCTGCGCCCGGAGCGAGCGCCCCCCTCAAGAGCGCGGGGACTTCGAGGGCCGTCGGGCGCTCGCTCGGCTCCTTGGCTAGGAGCTCGGTGATCGCTTGGGCCAGCGCCGGGGGAGCGTGCTCCGCCAGCGGCGGTGGCTCGGTCAGCACCAGGCTCAAGGTCTCCAGCACGGTCTCCCCCACGAAGGGGGGACGCCCCTCGAGGACGAAGTAGAGGATCGCGCCGAGGGCGTAGACGTCTGAGGCCGCGCTGGCCTCGGTCGCGTCGACGGCCTGCTCGGGCGCCATGTAGCTCGGGGTGCCGAGGATCTCTCCGGCCTGGGTCAGGCTGACCGAGTTCTGCCCGACCCGCCGCGCGAGGCCGAAGTCCACGATCACAGGCTCGTCCCGCTCGTTGAAGAGGACGTTGTCGGGCTTGAGGTCGCGGTGCAGGATCTCGTGGGCGTGGGCCGCCGCGAGGCCCTCCGCCAGGCTGGCCACGAGCTCGACGGCCTGCGCTGGACTCAGGCGTCCGCTCCGCTCGATCCGCCCCTGAAGGGATCCCTTCACGAGCAGGTCTTGGACCAGATAGGGCGTCTCGCTCTCGAAGTCCGCGGCGTGGATCTTCACGACCTGCGGGTGATCGACCGCGGCCGTCAGGCGCGCCTCGCGCTGGAGGCGGACGAGGGAGTCCTCCCCCAGGAGCTCGCAGGCCTCGCGCTTGATCGTCTTGAGCGCGAAGCGCCCGCCCATGGACTCGTGCTCGACCTCGAACACTGCCCCCATGCCGCCCTCGGCGAGCTTGCGCAAGAGCCGATAGGGACCGAGGCGCTCGGCTTGGCTGGACTCGACGGCCGCCGGCGCGTCCTCCAGGGTGCTGACGTGACCCCAGCCTTGGGGCCCGGCCTGCAGGGGCGCCCCCTCTTGCCCGGCCAGGTGCCGGAGGGCGCTCTCGATCACATGGGCCGGCAACACGCCCCGCTGAAGGAGGAACACCCCCAACCTGAGGTGCGGATCTTGATCGCGATCGGCCCGGACGTGGTCCAAGGCCTCGGCCAGGATCGGGCGCCCGACCAACCCTCGCGCCAGGAGCAGCTCGGCCAGCGGGGTGTCCCCCAGCGACGTCACCTCCGGAACCGGTCCGAGGGCTGACGTCCCGCGTCGAGGGCACAGCGGAATCCGTTCCAAGGCCGCCGCACCAGCGGGCTCTGCGGGCCCCGAGAGGCCCCCGTCAGGCCGACCGGGCTCGGCGCCAGCCAGCTCCCGCCGCGCAGGACGCGCTCCAGCCCTTGCTTCGGCCCCTTGGGGTTCGTCTCGTCGCCCGCCGTCTTGTAGTGGTCCACGGCGTAGCGATCCGCGACCCACTCTCCGACGTTCCCGACCATTTGGAGCGCGCCCTCGGGGCTGGCGCCGCTCTCCTTAGCGTCCGCGCGGAGCGTAATGTGATCGCGGTTCTGCTGGAGCCACTTCACGAAGTCCTGGACGTCGGCGTCGCTCGCGATCCGGCGCCCGAAGAGGCTCTCGGCGTAGTGGACTCGACTCGGCTCGAAGCGCTGTCCCCAGGGGAAGAGCGTGCTCTGGGGTCCGCGGGCCGCGCGCTCCCACTCGGCCTCGGTCGGGAGCCGCTTGCCTGCCCAAGCCGCGAAGGCCGTCGCGTCGAACCAGTCGACGCCGATCACGGGGTAGGCCGCGCCCTTGTAGCGAGCGTCGCCCCAGCCGAGGGGAATGTGGTCCTTCTCCGGCGGCTCGCGGTCGTCGCAGAACTCGTGGGCCTGATCGGGGTGGGCCTTGATCCACGCCAGGAACTTGGAGTACTGCGCGTTGGTGACCTCGTAGCGATCGATCTGATAGGCCGAGAGGGTCACCTGCCGCGCCGGGCCCTCGTCGGCCTGACCCTCGAAGGTCTGCTTGAGGCCCATTTGGAAGGTCCCAGCCGGGACCTCGATCATGCTTCCGTCTCGCGCCAGGGGCTCGCCCCCCAGCCCCGCCTGAGGGCCGCGGAGGTCCGGCGCGATCGAGTCAATGGCCTTGGCGACGACGGCGTCCGCCCCGTCGACGCCGGTCTCCTCGTAGTCCTGGAGGAGCTTGAGGGCGGCCTCGGTGTCTCCGGCCGCGCTCTTGGCCTTGGCCCGCTCGACGACGGCTCGGGCCTGTTCGACGGCCTCTTGCTCGATCATCAGGCGACGTCGCGAGAGGACGTTGAAGCCTGGCACGCCCTCGTAGCGCTCGCTGGCTTGATCCAAGACGTCGAGGGCCTCGCTGATTCGACCGCGTTGGGCCCGCGCCAGGGCCTGGTCCGCCAAGACCTTGATCTCGCTCTCGAGGACCTTGCTCAGGCGCTCGTACTCCGCCTTCGCCTTGTCGCCCCAGGTCCCGCCGCGCTCGGAGGCGTCCTTGAACAAGGTCAGGGCCCCCAGGGCGTCCTTGGGGTTCTCCGCCAAGTAGTCCACGCCTCGCTGATAGGCCCGGTGGGCCGGGCTCATGGGCTCAGGCGTCGGGGGGAGGGTCGGGGTCGGCGTCGCGCTGGGCGTCGGCGTGGCGCTGGCCTCGACGCTCGGGCTCGGGCCAGGCGTCCCCGACCCTCGGCTCAGGACGAGCATCGCGACCCCCAAGCCCAGGACCAAGAAGGCCCCCAGCACGAGGGGCAGGGCGTTGCCCTTGGCTGGCGCCTGGGGCTCGGCCCGCACACTCCGGGTCCCCGCCCCCGGCCGGCCCGAAGTGTTGGAGCTGACGCGGCTGTGCTTGCCCGTGGCGCGCGGGCTGCGCGTGGTGTTCCGCCCCGTCGAGCGCGCGCTGCTCCGACCGGCGCCGCCGCTCCCTGGGCGTCGCGTCTGGCGAGAAGAAGTCCGCCCGGGACGAGGGCCCGTGACGGGGTTCAGGCGGCGCGTCGTCTGAGCCTGCTGCTGCTCCGAGCGGTTCTCGAGGTATTGCTCGAGGCGGTGCGCGAAGTCGCTCGTGTTCTGGAAGCGCTCGTTGGCGTCCTTCTCGAGGGCCTTGAGCACGATCGCCTGAAGCTCTTGGTCGATCTCGGGCTCGACGACGGTGGGTGGCGTGGGCCGCCCGTGAAGGATCTTGCTGTAGACCTCGGCCGCCGAGCGCCCGCTGAAGGGCCGCTGTCCGGTGAGGCATTCGTAGAGGATCACGCCCAGGGCGAAGATGTCCGAGCGCGCGTCAGCGTCCTTGCTCTTGCCGCGGGTCTGCTCTGGCGAGAGGTAGAAGGGGCTCCCGAGGATCTGGCCCTCTTGGGTCAGGCCCATGTCGGCGTCGGTGTCCTTGGCGAGGCCGAAGTCGATGAGCTTGGCGCGCCCGCGCTCCTTCTCGATCAGAATGTTGGCGGGCTTGAGGTCGCGGTGCACGACGCCGTGCTCGTGGGCGTAGCCGACGGCCGCGAGGAGGTCGACGAAGATCGGGATCGCCTCACCCGCGTCGAGGCGCTTGCGCTCGGCCAGGAGCTGCTGGAGGGACTGGCCCTCCACGAACTCCATGACCACATAGAACATGTCCTTGCTGCGACCGCAGTCGTAGATCGAAATGATGTTCGGGTGATTGAGGCGCGCCGCGCTCTTGCCCTCTTGGACGAAGCGGTTGATCTGGACCTCGGGCACGTGAGGGCCGGCTTTGATCACCTTGAGCGCGCAGACCCGATCCATGTCGGCCTGGAGGGCCTTGAACACCACGCCCATCCCGCCGCGCCCGAGCTCTTCGAGGACCTCGAAGCGGTCCAGGGCGCCGAGGTCGTCGCTCGCGACCTCTAGGGCAGCGCGGGTGATTCGCTTCTTGCCAGTCCCGCGCCCGCCCTCCTTGTCCTTGCGCTCGCGCCGCTTGCGCGAAGAGGTCCGCGTCTTGACGCCAGGGTCTTCGGGGGCGGCGGCGAGGGAGATCGTGAGGTCCCGCGGATCTCGGCTGGCGAGGATCTCGGCCATAGAGAGCCGTCCGCCGCCTTCGATCTTGACCTCGCGTCCGCAGCCGGCGCAGGCGAAGCCCTTCTTGAGCTGGTTCCGCGAGTAGCGGCTCTTGCAGTTGGCGCACTCGTAGAGCTTTTGATTGAGGGCGTTCTCGACGTCGAGGAACTGCTCGCAGGTGATCAGCCGACGCTGAATCATGAGCTGGCCGAGGTAGTAGCGGCGGCCCTTCTTGGCCTCGCGCTTCTGCTCTCGTTTGCAACGGTTGATCTGCTCGGGCGTGACGAGGTCATGCTCGAGGACGTGCTTGAGGAATAGCTCGTCTAGATCCGTGACCATGAGCCCCGCCATGATAGCCCCGGCGGGGCCTCTGGGCGCGAACTCCCTGGGGTGAGTCCTAGGAGAAATCGATCCGGGGGTGAAGGGGCCTGACGGGGGCAGAGCGCACGAGGGAGCGCCGGCGGTAGAGTGCCAGCGGTGTCCTCTCCCGCCCCCAAGCTGCAGCGCCTCGGCTCGATCAAGATCCTGGAAGTCGCCGGCAAAGGCGGAATGGGCGTCGTCTACCGCGCCTTCGACGAGGCCGCGCAGCGCCCCGTCGCGGTCAAACTTCTCCTCCAGGAGACGGCCCAAGGGAGCATTCAGACCCAGCGATTCCTCCGCGAGCTCGAGCTCCTGGCCAGCCTCAGCCACCCGAACCTGCTCCGGGTTCACGGCGCCGGCGAGGTCGAGGGGCGCCCCTATATGGTCAGCGAGTGGCTCTCGGGCCAGAGCCTGGCGGAGCGAGTCGAGAAGGGCGGACCCCTGGAGGCCTGGGAGGCAGTCGAGTTGGCCTTGGCCCTGACCCGCGGCGTCGCCGCCGCCCACGAGCACGGCGTCCTGCACCGCGACGTGAAGCCTGAGAACGTCGTCCTAGACCCGGTCCGGGGCCCGGTCCTGATCGACTTCGGCCTCGCCAAGGGGGATCACAGCGCAGCCGATCGGCTGACGGTCTCAGGGACTTTCGCTGGAACCCCTGCCTTCGCCGCTCCTGAGCAGTTCGTCGATACGAGCCGAGTCGACGCGCGGGCCGACGTGTTCGCGTTGGGTGGGACCCTCTACTACCTCCTGACTGGGTCCCCTCCGACCGGCGATCACGTCAGCCTCGGCGGGCTTCTGGCCGCGCGCGCCGCGGGCGCGATCCCCTCGGCCCGTGAGCTAGTCCCCAGCGTCCCCCAAGCCCTGAACGCGATCGTGAGCCGGGCCCTGAGCGCCGAGCCCGAGCACCGCTACGCCAGCGCAGTCGAGCTCGCCGCGGCCCTGGAGGGGTTCTTGGAGGGGCCGGCCCGGGCTCGACGCTCCACCCCGTCACGAGGGACCCTCGTCGCGATCCTCACCCTCTCACTCGTTGTGCTCGGGGTCTTGGGCGCGCTGGCCCAACGCTCTTCTTCGCGTCCGGACACAAACCTGGCCCAGAACCCCTCCCCTGGCCCCAGCGAGACCCCAGCTGTCGCGAGCGGATCCCCTGACCCGCAGCCGGCCACGGGAGCGCAAGTCGCGGAAGACTCAGCCTGGAGCAAGAGCGTCACGAAGGCGCAAGAGGAGCTCGACACGTTCCTCGCGCGCTCCTCCCTTCAGGGACCGCTGCGCGCGAGCGACTGGCGTGCGAGCGTCGCCGAGCTCGACTCCCGCCTCGCCGCGCTGGCCGAGATCCCCCCGGCCGAAGCCGGAGCGCGAGCCCTCGCGGCCCGAGGTGCAGCCCTCGCGGATCGGGCTCACTGGCTGCCGGCCTTGGAGCTCCTGGCCCAGGGCACGCTCCGCTCGGACCGCTGCGCCCTGACCTGGAGCAGCACCGCAGCCGCAGGCCAACTCGTGTCCAGCGGTGACTCTTCCCTGACGCTCCCGACCCTCAAGGACCTCGCCGCCCGCTCCCCGGGGACCCCGATCGCGAGGCTGGCCGAGGTTTGGATCGAGATCCTCCAGGCCCCTCAGGCTCCCCTGCCAGCCATCGACGCTTGGCTGGAGCGACTCTCGGCGGTTCAACCCCAGGGTTCGGTGCCGCGCTGGCTCGGGCGTGAAGTCTGGATCGCCGCCGCCTTCGCCCTCTCGCGCTGCAGCGACGACGCCCAGCGGGTCGCAGCGGCCGGGACCCTCGACGCGCGTCTGGAGCGCTATGGCTCCCTCCCCTGCTGGAGTCAGGCCTTCGTAGCCCCCTACCTCCTCGGCTGGAGCGAAGCTCGGCGGGCGGTCCTGACCCGGAGTCAGCTCTCCGGGCTCGAGCTCCTCGTGACTCACACTCCCAATCGCCTGGCCGTGCTGAAGCTGAGCTCGCTCTATGCCAGCCAAGGCTACCTCGGCGCGCTGGGTCGCCTCGACGGGCTCCGCAGCGGCGCTGACCTCATGGAGAGCCTGAATCGCGCCGAGCGCCTCTTGAGTGCCCGAGTCGGACCGCGGACCGTGACAGGTGTCGTCTCAGGACGCAGATACAAGTCCTTCTTCCTCCCGCCTGGCGTCGAGCGCGTCCGCTTGGTCTGGGACTTGCCCCCGGGCCCCCGGACCTTCCGCCTGCGCGGCGCCCCGCAAGACGTCAACCTCTGGGTCCGCCACGACGGGCCCCCCGCTCCAGGCGAAGGCGGGACTCTCTTCAGCGCCAGCCTGGCCTACGAGGAGCAGCTCCACGCTGAGGGAGACCAAAGCCAGGAGAGCCAGAGCGACGGGATCCACCAGATCGTGGTCAGCAGCAGCGGCGCCTCACCCGAGCCGATCTGGGTGACCCTCGAGGTCCACCCTCGCGCGTCGCCCCAATGGCTCGAGCCGCGCTCCTTGACTCCAGGCCCCAGCGCCCTCCAGCGGCCCGAGGTCACTCAGGCCGCGGAGCTGACCCGCGCAGGACGCCACGCCGAGGCCGCTGAGGCCCTGACTCCCGCCCTCGAGACGGAGCCAGAGCTCCACCTCCTCCGAGCCTCGCTGCGAGCCCAAGCCGGGCTCTGGGAGAAGTCTCCGCTTCCCAGCGCCCCTCTGAGCGCGCGACTTCGTCACGCCCTGACCTACTTCGAAGCCGAGGCCGCCCTGGCTCGGCGCGACTACAGCCACGCCGCGACCCTCTTGGAGGAGCTCCTGCGCGAGGAGCCGCGCTACCTCCTCGCCTGGGAGGGCCTCGCGCTATCCCAACTCGGACTCGGCCGCCGAAAGCAAGCCTTCCAGACCCTAGTTCGCGTGGCCCGCTCCGACCCCAGGCAGGAGACGGTTCAAGCCATGGCCTACTGCCTCCTCGACCCGAGCAAGCAGAGCCCCGAGGACTCCCGCGGCGTCGCCAAGCTCTTCGCAGAGCACGCGCGGGGCCGCGACTACCTGAGCGCTGGCCTTCTCCTAGACGACCCCGCCCGCCTGGTCGGGCTCTTGGAGGGTCTCAGCCAGCCGCTGCCCCGCGATCGGGTTCGGCTGGCTGCCGCGCAGCTGGCCGCTGGGGATCGGGGCGCTGCCGAGCGAAGCCTGCAGGCCCTCACCCACCTTGATCTCGGCTCCTCGACCCTGCGCGAGCTGAAGCGAGTCCAGGCCCAGCTGGCGGGGAACTGAAGCCGCCTAGTCCGCGTCACGCGCGACGCGGAACCCGATCGTCGTCGTGCGACGGCCCTGAGGGGCGCTGTCGCGATACCAGACCAGGCAGGTCTGGAACCCTCGGTCCCAGTTGCCGCCGCGGACCGCTCGCCGAGTCCCGCGGGGGGGGCCCGTGGGGTCCGTCTCAGGGGGGCCTCCTGGGAGCTCCCTGTGCCAGTCGGAGAGCCACTCCGAGACGTTGTCCGCTAGGTGGCGAATCTTGGTGTCGGGGGTCAGGTCTTTGCCCTCGCGACCGGGGAGGAAAGGGGCCGGCCCGTCCGCTCGCTGGCCGCCGACAGAGATCACGTTCGCGGCCAAGGAGTGCACGACCTGGGAGTTCATGTTTCCCCAGGGGTGCGGCCGACGCTCGCCCTCGCCCAGAGGGCCGCCTGCCGCGAGGACCCACTCCGCCTCGGTCGGGAGCCGGAGCCCCGCCCAGGCGCAGTAGGCTTGCGCGTCGTCCCAGGACACATTGAAGACCGGGAACTCTCCGATGTCGCCCTTGTCCTCGAACTTTCGCACCTTCTTCTTGCTGTCTCCCGCCCTGATCTCCGTGTCGATCCGCACGTTGACTCGGTAGGAGAGCTCGGTCTTAGGCAACTCGCGCTTAGTGGCCTCGCAAAAGCGACGGTATTGTCTCCAGCTGACTTCTGTCTCGCCGAGGTAGAAGGGCCTGGTGACCTTGACCCGGTGCGAGCCGCGGCCCGCGTAGAGGTTGTCTTGGTGTCTCTGGGTCAGGTTGTTTGCGAAGTCGGGGCCGAGGTCGATCTCTCCGGGTTCGACCCGGACCATGACCGAGTCGTCGGTCGAGTTTCGGTGGCGGGCCTCGGTCCAGCGAATCGTGCGAGTCACCTTGTGCGTCAGGCGTCGCACGGCGCGGCCCTTGGCGTAGGCCACGATCTTGATGCTGACTAGGGTGTCGGCCTCACGGGTTATGGCGAGGCCGACGTCGAAGCTGATCTCGGAGGCGGACCCTCCCACGTCGAGTGGGGGGACCTCCTGCTGATCCTGGTTGACGCGGACCTCGAGCCGCTCGACCTCCTTCGCGACGCGAAGCTTGAGGGTCAAGTGATCGGCCTTCGTCTCGCTCGGGAGCTCCTCGAGGAGTTCGAAGCCCTTCAGCGCGGCGCCCCTAGAAGCCTTTGCCTCAGGGCCTGACTTGACCTTGGCCGCGAGGGCGACCCCTCCGCCGACGACGAGCCCGCCGACGAGGAGCAGCGCCATCAGAACCCGCGGCCAGCGACGCGGGCCGCCGGTCGCTTGAGGGCGCTCGCCGGCCGCGACCCGCTTCAAGTCCGCCAAGAGGTCTCGCATGGACACGTAGCGATCGTCGGGAGACTTGCGCAGCGCCTGGAGCAAGACCGCCTCCAGGTCAGCGGAGGCCCCCGGGACGATCTCTCGAGGACGCGGCGGCTCGTCCATGTTGACGGCCTTCATGATCTCGGCCATTCCGCCGAGGAAGGGCGGCTGGCCCGTCAGGGCGTGATAGAGCGTGGCGCCCAGGCCGTAGACGTCGGCGCGCTCGTCGATCGAGCCCCGCTCGTTGTTGAGCTGCTCGGGTGACATGTAGGAGGGCGTCCCGACCATGGCCCCAGTCTGAGTCAGACGCTGGCTGCCCTTGAGCCGGGCCACGCCGAAGTCAGCGACCTTGGGCGTTCCGTCAGCGAAGAAGAGGACGTTGTCTGGCTTGAGGTCGCGGTGGAGGATCCCTTGATCGTGGGCGTGCGAGAGGCCCCCCGCCAGGCTGACGCCCAGGGAGGCGACCTCCCCTGAAGAGAGCGGCCCTAGCCGGAGGCGGTCCTCGAGGCTTCCTCCAGTCGCGAGGTCCATCACGATGTAGGCGTGCCCAGCGAACTCGCCTGTCCCGTAGACCTGGATCAAGTTGGGGTGCCCGGCGATCGCCGCCATGGCCTGGCCTTCGCGACGAAAGCGGGCCAAGCCCAGCTCGCCTTCGTCGAGGTCGAAGGTCTTGATCGCGACGGTCCGGCCGTCGCGAGAGCGGGCGCGATAGACGAGACCCATCGCCCCAGCGCCTAGGAACTCTTCGATCACGAACGCGTCGACGCGTGTGCCTGGCGGCCACCCACTCATGCCTTGACCCTAACGGTGCTGCGCAGGGCGGGCCAACGAATCAGGGTCGCGGAGGAAGCGCATGAGGTCGATCAAGAGGCTCCGCCGCGCGTGAGGTTCGGTCGCGGCCTCGACGTGGGGCCCGTATTCAGCCCAGGCTTCGACGAGCTCTTTGCCTCCCGTCCAGTTGAGCTTCTGCTCGGGCCAGTAGGAGGCGAAGGTCCAGCCGCGCTGGAGGTCGGTCAAGAAGATCTCGCTCGAGCCGCGCAGGTAGCGTGAGCGCGGCGCCCGGCCTTCGTGGCGTGGACGAAGCCGGGCCTCGACTCGGTAGTCGCAGCGGTAGAGCTCGTCGGGGGCGTTGTAGAAGGTCGTGAGGTGCGGGAAGCCCCAGATCCACATCGCGGCCATGGCAGAGGCTTGGCCAGCCTCGAGGAGCTCGAACTGATAGCGCACGACCCGCAGCTCGAGGAGGTAGTCGACATCGCTCGGAGGCGCCGTGGCTGAAGCCTTGGGGTCCCAGAGCAGGATCTCGTAGCCCGAGTTGCGCTGGAGGATCTCGCGCAGCTCGTGGAAGAAGCCCTCAGGCAAGGCTGGGCAATAGCGGCTTCGCCCCTCCCCTAGGAGCGCGACCGGGACCTCTGCCTCGAGGCCGACCTCCAGCGAGCGCGAGAGCTGAGGCGGAAGGACGTAGACCCGACCTCGGCTGGCCAGCCGGCCGTCGCGCATGAGATCCCGCCAGCGAGGGTCGCTCTCCAGGGGTCCGGGCGGAACAGCGCTGCAGGCGACGCCCGAGACCAGGAGCGCCAGCGCGAGGGCGGCGCGGCTCCAGAGCTTGGCGGCGGCCTTCACAAGACGACCCCTAGGGCGAAGGTCAAGGTGAAGGCCTGATCGGCGTGCCACCCGCGCGGGGCCTCCCCGAAGCGCGCGCCGAGGGCCTGGTCGAGGCGCCCGCTGGTGTAGCCGGAGTCGACCACGCGATACGAGAGGCCGAGGTCGAGGGTGAAGAGCCCGATCAGGAGGAGCTGGGCCCCGCCCTCGAAGTCGACGTCGGAGTTCGGGCGGCCCTCGTATTCGACGCCCGCGAGGTGGGCGTAGACCCGGAGCGTGCGCGAGGCGTCGGCCAGGGGCACGAAGGAGGCTCCGAAACGATAGATCGCTGCGGTCAGGCCCCCCTCGTGGTGGCGGAGGCCGAAGTTCCCGATCCAACGGAAGCTGTTGCCATAGGGACCGGCGAGGGCCAGGCCGGCCTCGACCCACCCGGGATCGGCGACGCGCTCGGCGCCGCTCGGCGCGTGCCCTAGGAGGTAGGGAGCGAAGGCCGCCACCGCCCAGTCTCCGAAGAAGAACTCGGGGATCCGGAGCGCGAGCTTGGCACCGAGGGTGACTCCGCCGAGGCCCTCCTCCCGCAGGGTCCCCTCAGAGCGGCCCGCGGGCCCGAGGCGTGTCTCCTCGCGACGATATGGAAGTGAGATCGCGAGGTCGAGCCCGCGCACGCAGAGCCCGTAGTGGAGGCTGAGGGCCTCCTGGCGCTGGCGGAGGCGATAGCGGCGGTTCGCGCCGCGCAGCTCTCGTTGGGTCAAGAGAAGGTCGTAGCGCAGGGAGACTCGACTGGAGGACCCCCCGAGGGGGTTGTCGAGGGCAGGATTCGTCAGGAGAGGACTCGGGATCCGTCCGTCGATCATGGTCCCGAAGCCGGTCAACCCGAAGCCTCCCCCGAGGTGCGTCGCCGCCGAGGGATTCCAGACCTCAGGCTCGCCCTCGCTCCGCGACTCCTCGTCAGCTCGAGAGGGGCAGGCCCCAGCCACCACGACCAGGGTGGTCACGAGCGCGCCGAGCCAGGAGGCTCTGCCACCCCCCCGCCTTCGCTCCTCACCCTGTGCCACCCCAGAGACCGTCACGTCGGGCGAAGGCTACCAGCGTTTCCCTCGGCGCGCCCAAGAGCCAGGAGTCACGAGCGAAAAGGCGCGTCGCTGGTGCAGAGAAGAGCGTTGCGGCGCGAGGGATCTTCAACCGCAGAGACGCTGAGGACAGCAAGATCGCCAGGGCACCGTCGCCGCCGGCTACTCGAAGGGTCGCCAGTCCAAGAGCCAGGCCATGAGGAACACGACGACTAGGCTGAGGTGGAAGAGCGCGTAGCCGAGAGGCCCCCGCCAGGAGTAGGCGACGGCCTCGGGCTCGGCGAAGTCGCGCTGATAGCCCGCGATGGTGAAGCGATACACGAGGGCAGCGAGGACGATTCCCCCCACCCCGTCGGCGACGAAGTGTTGCTTGACGAAGACCGTCGAGAGGGTGATCAAGACGGCTCCCACGGCCCCCAGGGCTCCGTAGAGGGGCCGCGCCTTGTAGGCCGAGAGGGCTGCCAGGGTCGCGATCGCGACGTGAAGGGAGGGGAAGAGGTTCAGCGGAGGGTCGAGGGCGTAGTTGACCCTCAGCCCCCAGCAGTGGAACACGCTCGTGTCCAAATGCGTCACGTCTGGACGTAGGTTCGTGGCGGCCACGGGGAACAGGGCCCAGATCACGATCGAGACCGTCGCGACCCAGAAATACCCCCAAGCCACGCGCCGAAAGAGCCGTTGGCAGCGGACCACGAACACGGGATAGAGGAGCGCGGTGTAGACGCCCTCATAGGCCCACATGAAGGAGGGCAGGAAGGGGATCGCGTCGTCTATGGAGGTGTTGAGGGAGGCGGCCTTGCTGGGATCGAAGGTCAAGCCGATCAGGTAGTAGCCGCCGAAGGTCCAGAGGCAGAGGAGGCCGACGAGGATCGCCTTCTCCCGTCCGTCGCTGGGGAGGGTTCCCCTCGCCGCCAGGGGTGAGAGGTCCTCGAGCTCCCCCCCTGGGGGGGCCCCTCCTTCCTCACTCACGTCCGACCTCCGATCTCGCGTCCCAGACCAGGCGCCTATCCTAAGCCGGCGCCCGACTTGCCCCAGGCGATCTCTTGCCCCAGGCGCCCGACTTGCCCCAGGCGATCTCTGGCCCCACCCAGCAGGAGAGGGATATGAGCAGGAATCGCTCAACTCCGGCGGGTCAGGGCCCGATAGAGCAAGGAGGGTGAGGCCAGCCGCGGACCTCTCCTGGGAGGTCCTCTTGGCGGGTCGAACACAGCCTGGCTATCCTCTCCCTGGGAGAGAGGCCTTCTCGGTGCGGATTTCGAAGCGCTACGTGCTCTTTAGCAGCGTGTTCCTCGTCGTAGGGACCTTCGCCGCCCTCGCCGCCCTCCTCCTCAGCATTCACCGGGAGCTGCGCGAGGCGCGCCAGGAGCTGGCCGAAATGCGCGGCCACAGCGAGGCCCAACGCACGAGGATCAGCGAGCTAGCCGTGAAGCTCGGCGACGTCGACGAGCGGACCGACGCCCGTCAGCGAGCCGTCCGAAGCGCCCAGAAGCGGCTCGAGGCTCGACTCGAGAAGGCCCTCCAGGAGGGACGCAGCCAAGCCGCTCTCCAAGGCCGCCTCAGCGAGCTCGACGAGCGCGTCAAGAACCTCGCTACGGCCGCCCAAGATCACGACCAGCTCTTGGAAGCGTCTCGTCATGACGCGGACGTCTCGCTCCGCTACCGAGAGCTGATGTCACCCACGGTCCGGGTCCAGTCCAAGAGCGAAGTCGGCTCGGGGACGATCCTCCTCAGCAAGCCCGTCGGCCGCGGGCGCGCCAAGAGCTACGTCCTGACGGCGTATCACATCGTCGAAGAGGTCGAGGGAGAGGACAACGACGTCGCCCTCGAGGTCGACTTCTACTCCAACGGGAAGCTGATTCGAACAGAGCTCGCCAAGGTCGTGGCCCGCCAGATCGACCTCGACTTGGCGCTCTTGGAGGTCCGCGGCTACCACGTCTACACCACCAAGGCGCGAATCCCGACCCGCGCTGCGCTCCCGCGCACGCCGGTGTTCAGCAAGGTCTACGCCATAGGCTGCCCCCTCGGGTACTCCCCGCTCCCGACCTCGGGAGAGCTGACCTCCAAGGACAAGGAGCTCGACGGCAATCACTATTGGATGATCAACGCGCCCACGATCTTCGGGAACTCAGGCGGCGGGATCTACCACGCCAAGTCCCGGACCATGATCGGCGTCCTCTCGCGGATCTCCGCCTACAAGAACATGATCGACGTCGCCGTCCCTCACATGGGGCTCGTGACGCCCCTCGATCAGGTCTACGACTGGCTCGACGGAACGCGCTACGCCTTCGTCTACCGCGAGCGGCTGGGCGAGCTCGGGAACCTGAGCGCCGCGGCGAGCGCGGCCAAGACGACTGAGGCCGCGCCCCTCCCGGCAGGCAAGAAGAAGGACTAGTCAGTCACTCTTGCCAGGCCCGGGCTCGGCGGTCGACCACGGCTCGCCGTCCTCGCCGGCGTGGCCCTTGGGGCCTACTTCCCCGCGCCGGGCTTGATCTGCAGGACGACCTCATAGGTCGCGACCCAGAGCTTCTGGTCTCCCTTCGCCTTCGGGTCCACCTTGGGGTCTAGGGCCCGGGAAGCGTCGAACCAAGGGTCCTTGGCGTTGTGGGGATCCCCCTTGAAGTAGAGCTGAGTCGTGAGGGACTCGCAGCCCGGCGCGCTGACCTTGAGGTGGAGGTGCGCTGGGCGCCAACGCTGGGGCCCGATCTTGTAGCGACCCGGCCAGATCGTGAGGAACTCAAAGCGCCCCTTGGCGTCGGTCTTGACCCTCCCCCGCAGGCGGAACGAGTCCTTGGCGGGCGGATTGCGCGGATCGTCGTTGTCGTAGCGGCCCTCGGCGGTCGCCTGCCACACGTCTAGGACCGCGCCGGCGACGGGGACGCAAGAGGGTCCCTTGACGACGAATCCGCGGACGCTGAGGCGTTTGCCGACTTCGTCCTTGCCAGCCAGCTTGCTCTGAAGCGGCGCGCCTTTGCGATAGAAAGGCCCCTCGATGTCACCGCCGGTTCGAACCCCGTAGCCGGAGGACTGACCCGAGGGAGCCTTGAGGCCCTGGTAGCGCTCGTAGAGGTTCTCTGGGGTGTCCCCCTCGCCCGCTTGGAGGTAGCGCGGCCAGAGGCTAGCGCTCAAGCCCGCCCCGAGGGTCCAGACGAAGGTGCGACGATCTAAGTGCATGAGAGCTCCTGCTGCCCGCCCGAGCCCGGCTCTGCGTTGCGGCGCGCTGGCCATGGTGGCACGCCTGGGCCACCTTCGTCTATGCGTTGGGTCTCGAGCTAGCCCGGGTCTGGGCCAGCCTCGTCCCTCGGCTGGCCAGCGTCCGGTCTAGGTGTGGCAGAGGGGCGCAACGTGTCCTTCGCCGCGTGGGGCGGGTCGCAGGCAAAGGACTGCGGCGCCCTCTGCACCTTGATAGGCCGGAATCAGGGCCGACGCCGTGGAGACCGGGGAAGTGGTGATTCGTTCGGTCTAGTCGCCCTTGGAGTAGGGCGGCAGCCACCCGCCCTCGACCGACCCCGCCTTGACGACCTGTCCCTCGCGGACCACGACGACCCGATCGGGGATCAAGACTTCGCTCCCGGCCTGGAGGCCCGAGTGGATCGTGACCCAACCCGCGAGGGGATCCCCGGGACCAAGCACGACCGGCGCGCTGGCCGCGCTGAAGGTCTCGCCCTCCCTCTCGGCGGGCGGGATCAGCGCCCGCCAGAGGCCGTATTCCTCATAGACCGTCCCCCGCGGAACCCGGAGTCGCGCCAAGGCCTTGCCGTGGCTGAAGCGGACACGAATCGGCTCGCCGGGGAGGAGCGCCTGGGAGGAGTTCTTGACCTCGAACTCGACCTCGAACTGGCCTGTGGCACCGGCCGGGACCGGCGCTGCTCGGGCGAGGGTCGCCGAGTGGACCCGCTCCATGCCGTCGACGACGCTCGCGCTCTGACCCACCACCAAACCTCGGCGGACCTCCGCCGAGACGAGGAGCTTGGCCAAGAGCACGTCGCGGCGCGCGAAGCGACCGAGGGGCTGGCCAGGGGCCACGACGGTCCCGATCTCGACCCTGAGCTGGCTCACGACGCCCTGGGCGGGAGCGCTCAGGCTGGAGTGCTCCAGCCGAAACCGGGCCTCACTCAGAGAAGCTTCGGCCTCGGCCAGGAGGGCCTGGCTCTGATCGCGCTGGGCGAGCGCCGCGTCGAGGTCGCGCTGGGTCGCCGTGCTCTGAGAGAGAGCCTTGACGCGCTCGAGCTCGGTCTTCGCGAGCCGAAGCCCTGCGCCAGCGTTCGTCAGCCGCGCCTCCGCCGCTTTGACTTGGGCCTGAAAGGGGACCGGGTCCAGCGCCACCAGGAGGCGCTTGGGGGAGCAGTCCTCGCCGTTCATGACCGGCCGCTCGACGACCCGGCCGCCGACCTCCAGGCTGAGTGTCCATTCTTGACAAGGGAGGAGGCGCGCGTAGCGCTCCTCGGCCTGAACGAAGCGCTCCTCCTCGAGGCGCAGGATTCGGACCCGGGGCGGGTCCTGGGGAGTCACGAGCGGGACCTGGACCTTCTCAGGGACGAGGGAGATCACGCCCTTGACCGCGAGGCCCAGGACCGCGAGGCCCATGATCAGGCGCAGCCCCGCCACTACCTGGCCGCCCGCTGGAGCCGACTCCGTCGCAGGGGCGGCGGCCGGCGTCGCGGGGGACGAGACCGGCTCTGCCGCAGCCTCGGTGTCTGGTGTGGACTCTTCGCTCACGAGGTCTCCTCGTCGTAGCCCTCGAAGCGCGGGAAGCGATCGTGGACTGGAATCGGCCAGGTCTTGCGCCAGAGGGAGCCCGCGCCGTCCACGCGGATCGTCTCGCCGCTGACGTAGGCGCCAGCAGGCGAGAGGAGGTAGGCGACCGCCCCCGAGACCTCGGCCTCGGTCCCCATCCGGTGGAAGGGGAGGTCGCCCTTGATCTCGTTCAGGAAGCCCTGGACGGCCTCTGGGTAGGTCTCGAGGCCGCTGCTCTCGATCAGGCCCGGCGCGACCGCGTTGACGCGGATCCCGCGCGCGGCCCACTCCACGGCCAAGGTCTGGGTCAAGTTGACCACCGCCGCCCGAGCCGCGCCCGAGTGGGCCATCCCAGGAAAGCCGCGCCACATCTCAGACACGATGCTCACGATGGAGCCGCCGTGTTCGCCCATGTAGGACTGGAAGGCCTCTCGGCAGCAGAGGAAGGCCCCCGTGAGGTTCGTCTCGACCACGGCGTGCCAGCCCTTGGCCTTGATCGACTCGGCTGGGCTCACGAACTGGCCGCCTGCGTTGTTGACCAGGGCGTCCAAGCGCCCGTGCTCGCCTACGACCCACGCGAAGAACTCCTTGACCGAGTCCTCCTCGCGAATGTTGAGGGTTCGCCAGCTGACCGCTCCACCAGCGGCCACGAGCTCCGCCGCTGTCTTCTCCAGCGGCTCCGAGCGTCGCCCGCAGATCACGAGCTGAGCTCCCAGGGAGGCCAGCTCATGCGCGATCGTGCGCCCGATCCCGGTCCCCCCTCCGGTCACGACCACCACCTGCTCTGCGAACAAGTCGTCACGAAACACCGAGCGAAAGCGAGTCATAGCGGCCTCCTGGGACCGCGAATGCTACCCCAGCCGTGGTTCAATGATCCCCCGTGGAGCGGTGACCGGAGTGTGACGCCGGACCCACAAGCTGGCGAGGCAGGAGGCACCGATCGTGACAGGGCGGAACACCACGTGGTTCAAGGGCGGCGTCCTCCTGGCCGGGCTGGCCTCGAGCTGGGGCTGCGCGGGCGACCCCCAACCAGCCCCGGGCACCGAGCCCGCCCCGACCCCTGCGTCAGCCGCTAGCCCGCCCTCCGCCGGCTCCTCAGGGAAGGCTGGCCTGAGGAAGATCAAGCCCCTCAGCTACCGCGCCGGCGAGCACGGCCTCCTGATTCAAGACCCCGTCAGCGGGTTCAGCCTGACCACCCCGGGCGCCGCCCGCCCCTCTGGAGGCGGAGGCAAGGGAGCGCTGGCATTCGAGCTCCAGGCCAAGCGACGCGGCTGGGCGCTCCGGATTCGTCGCGAGGCGACGCCGCCCGAGGGGGACCCTCGAGCCCTCGCCGAGCGCCTCGTCCTCAGCCGAGCCCTCCGCAAGCCTGTCGAGGTCAGCGCCTTCCGCCCGGCGACCTGCGCCCGCTGGGGCGTCGAAGCCGCCATGAGCGGGACCTACCCCCTGGGCCAGGGCGAAGCCTGGGAGCGCGTCTTGGTTCTCGTCCGCGGGGCCCGCGCCGTCGTGCTCTGGGAGACCGTCGACTCCAGCCTCGGGCGCGCCTTGATCACGGAGCTCAACGGCCGCTGCTACGCCAGCTTCCGTTGGGGCGGCACCCCCAGAAGGGTCGCGCGCACCCCCTCGCCTTATGTCGACGCCAGGGCCCGCCTGACGCCCAAGGGCCAGACCATTGCCGAAGAGCTTCGCCGCGCCCTCAACGCCGACGACCTGGCCCGCGCTGAGGACCTCCTGGGGAACCTGGCCTACTCCGCCGCAGACCCCCCCGACGGCGCCCTCGACGCGCGCGACCGCGACGCGATCAAGGAGAAGCTCGCAGACCTTGGCAAGCAGACCGGCGCCCGCCTCCGCATCGAGCTCCGCGAGCGCGTCAAGACCGTCCGCGACCTGCGCGGACTGCACCAAGTCCTCGAGGCGGCCTTGCCCTAGAGGCCCGAGGTCGCCAGCCCTACTTGGCAGGTTTGGCGTTGCGGACCTTGAGCTTGGGCGCCTCGACCGACCACAGGCGTTGGCGCTCGTTGATCGACTTGATCACGTGGTCGTGCGCGCTGATTCGCTCGCGAAAGTCCAGCAGCGCGACCCGCAGCGCGGGATCCGACTGCCGCTCACCCCGACTCAGCTCGCTCTTGAGGGCCTTTGAGTCGCGCTCATATTCGCTCTTGGTCTTCTGGAGCTTGCGAGGGACGTCGTCGATCCACTCCGTCATGCGGTAGAGCTCGCTGGAGCTGAGCGAGACCGTGTATGGACTCGTTGGAATCACCCGCAGCAGCCCTTGGTAGGCCTTGAGGCTCGGCTCGTGGCCCGAGAGTCCCCACGCGACGAGGTGCTGGACGGCGAAGCTCAGGGCTTGGGTGTAGTAGTCGAGCTGACCCGCGCTGTATGCGCCCGGCCCTGAGCTGGAGCTGAGGAAGCGAAAGGCGGCCTGAGCCGCGCTGTGGGGGTTCTGCTTGGCGAGTTCGTCGTAGGTGGCCATGGATCGAAGTCTACAGCGCGCCTGAGGTCCAATCCGGGCGCGCTCTGGCAGGTGGACCCGCGTCAAAATCGTCCCAGGACGAAACGGGACGGGCAAATATTGCCCATCTGACTTCATCGACGAAACGAATCCCGACGCCAACTCAGGAGATAGGGCGGCACTGCCCGTGCAACAGGCACTTGCGCCCAGGACGCACAACGGGCCACCCCTCGGAGCCGAAATGTCCCCTGACCTCGCCACCTTGATCCAGACCTACGTCAGCGCCCTCCAACGCCAAGACCTCGAGGCCGCCCAAGAGGCGGTCGATCGAGCCGTCCTCATAGCGCCCAGCACAGCCGAAGCCTGGGGCTGCCGCGGCGAGTTCTATCGCCACTACGGTCACCAGTTGACGATCGCCCTGGAGTGCTTCGAGCGGGCCTCCGTCCTCGACCCAGGCTCACACCTCGGGCCCGGCTGCGCCGCAGCGGTCTGCGAAGAGCTCGAGCGGCCGGCCCTCGCCATGGAGCACTGGGAGCAAGCCCTCGAGCGGAGCCCCGGCCACCCAGACCTCTGGCGAGCTCGCGCTCGGCTCAAGGACCAAGGCGGCGACTTCGCGGGCGCGCTAGCCGACCTCGACGAGGCGATCCGGCTCGCTCCGGCCGAGGTCGACGGACACTGCCTCCGGGGAGAGGTCCTCCTCCGGGCCCAAGAGTTCGAGCCAGCGCTGCGCGCCTTCGAGCGGGCGCTGCGCGTCGCTCGAGGACACGTTAGAGCCGCGCGTGGACGCTCGACGGCGCTCGGGGTCCTCGGCAGGGTCCAAGAGTCCAACTTGGCTCGGCCGAAACCTGAGCTGGGGGAACTGCGCGAGCTCTCCCGCCTCGTCGAGGGAGAGCTGGTCAAGGTTCGCTATCGCGTCTCCCCAGACGAGGACGGATCGTCCCTCGCGGCTCAAGCTCGGACTTGGCTCGAGACCCTCGAGGGGCACGAAGCCGGCCACGGACTGATCGGAATCTGTGGTTGGCGCCTCGAGGTCTTCCAGACGCCCGGCGGGTTCGTGCTCTCTGAGTTCGACCTCGAGCGCAGACCCTGGCGAGCGGCGGTTCCGCGTCACGAGGTGACGCTTTCGCTTCGAGCCGAGGTCACGGCTTCCGCGGTCTTGAGGCTGGCCGGGGTCGAGGGTCGCGAGGTCGAGCTCAGTCAGTCGGCTCGGATCTGCCCCGGCGCCCTGGCCCGCGGAGGGCGGCTGCGTCTCCTGCGAGAGTCTCCGACCTCTCCCGAGGACAGCGGCTGGCGGATCGGGCCTCCTGAGCCCGCCGCCTTCGCGAGCGCGACCCGTCCGGGGCGCTTCGCCCTCTGGCCGCCGCTGGAGTTCGTCCTCCAGGAGACCCTGCACCTCCTGCCCTACCTCAGCCTCCCCGAGGGCTTCGAGGTCCTCCTTGACGAGGGCGAGCTGGTCTCGATCCGGGACTCATCGGGCCAAGAGCGTCTCGCGGCCTGAGTCCACGATCGGCCCAGCCTGCGTCCCATCGTGTCGCCAATCGGCCCCACCCAGGCCCTGCGGGGCCGAGCCAGGCCCCCGAGACGGCCGGAAACAAAGGACTTCCACATAGACCTGGCGTCATCCGGGTCCGGTCCTTACCTTGCGTAAGTCTTTATGTGCGTTCGGAGGACGAGATGAAGGGCGTTGCCCCCACCCTCAAATTGACTTTCCTCACTACCCTCGGCAGCCTGGCCCTCCTCGGAGCTGGCCTCGTTCCTGGGGTCGTGTTCCAGAGCCAAATGGCTTCGGCCCAGGGAGCTGACGAGGACGACCTCCTCGACGGAGACCTCCTCGACGACGACCTCCTCGAGGGAGAGGACAGCGGCTCCAAGGCGGCCGAAGGTGCCGTCGCCACCCCCCCGGCGGAGGTCAAGCGCGAGCTCGACGCTCAGATCGCGGCCCTCGCCGCGCGCAGTGAAGCCATAGGGGACGAGCTCTTCGTGGAGTTGGCGAACACCGCCAACGCCAACGCCGAGATCGAGCGTCGGATCGAAGAGGCCGAGGAGCGCTACCGAAACCTCTCGGCTCAGATCGCCAAGCTCTCGGGTTCGCGGCCCAGCGGACCCCGCGTCCAGGGTCCCCGCGGCTACGGCACTCCCCTCGTGATCGGCGCCGGGCACTCGCCCATGGCCGACCTCCGTAATCGCGCCTACGACCCTCTCCAACCCGTGGGCCGTGGCCCCTTCGATCCCAACGGTGGGCCCCAGCTCAAGTGGTGGGAGAAGCTCCTCCTCCAGCTGGCTGAGGGAGTGAGCGAGCTCCTCAAGGTCCTGGCCGAGAAGCGAACCAACAGCCTCAAGGCTGAAGCCGACTCGATCGCCCTCGGGACCGACGCCCGCTATCGCCCCTATGTCGACAGCGAAGTCCGCAAGGCCGTCGGAACCAGCGCCCTCGGCTCGCGCCTCAAGAAGAAGGGCAGCAGCAACCGCCTCAACGACCTCCTCCCCAACAGCGGGAAGAACACCCCGGCCGCTCGTCCCCGGACGACTAAGCCGACCGCCAAGCCCAAGATCAAGGCCTACACCGGGAGCAACCGCTTCAACCGCGGCCCCATGCCTGACAGCTACCTCCTGCCCCTCAAGCGCGACGCCCTGACCGGCGAGGTTCGCCCCATGGTCTCGCTTCCCCTAGGAGCAGCCCCCAAGCGCTAGCGCAGACGCCGCTTCGCAGCACACGAGAGGCGGGCCCAGCCCGCCTCTTTCGCTTGGTTCAGGGGACGGACCTGGTGCCCCAAGACAGAGGTGTCGTCGCTTCGCTGAGATCGTCTCGCCCTGCTCGGTCGAGCTTCTGCCTCAGCAGAAATCAGAGTCTCCGGTGGGGGCCGGTGGGGGAGGCAGTCAGATCTGCCGCCGGCGCGAGACCTCCCAGGGACTCCGCGGCAGAACCCGAACACGAGCTGCGACCCGTCCTCTCGTGAGGAGCTTGAACCCCCTCTGGCTCCGACTCGCCAACCCGATCCCGCCGATCCCACGTCTTGCGCTTCTCCCGCAGAGGGGCACGCGAGATCGGACTCTCGTGAGGGTCAGCGATAGCAGCTCCAAGGCCTTCACGTCCCTTTCGGGTCCCCAACTCGCTTTGGGTTGCTAGGTTGGCGACGTGACGCCCGAGCAGATCAACCGAATCGCTCTCTGGAACTTCCCGGTCGGGAAGGTCGCGCGGATTCAGGTCAACGTTCACTGGTCGTTGCTCCTCTACGCGCTCTACCTCCTCTATCAGTTCCGGCACAACGCGCAGCTGGGTCTGCTCTCGATCCTGATCCTGTGGTCGAGCATCTTCTTACACGAGCTGGGGCACTGCTTCGCCGCGCGCCAGCAGGGCGGAAGCGCTGACAAGGTCGTGCTCTGGGTCCTTGGCGGGCTGGCCGAGTGCCAGGTCGAGCGGCGGCCCTGGCCGCAGTTCGTGGTCGCGATTTGGGGTCCCCTCGTCAACATTGGGCTCGCGGCGATCGGGGTCGCGATCCTGTGGCCGACCCTCGGGTTCGGTCTCTGGGTCTTGCCCTGGAGCGAGTGGCCGCCCCTGACAGGTCTCGGCCTCAACGCCGTGGCGCTCCTGGTGCGAATCAACCTCGCCTTGGCGCTCTTCAACCTGATCCCGGCCTTTCCTCTAGACGGGGGGCGCGTGTTCCACGCTGCGCTCTGGCACAAGCAAGGGTTCACGAAGGCCATGGGGACGACCATCGTGCTCGCCTTCGTGTGCGCGGCGGCGATCGCCCTCTACGCGTTGACCATTCGAGAGTCGGTCCTCTTCTTCGTGGCCCTCTTTATCGTGATCGGCGCGTATCAGCAGCGCCGAGCGCTCCAAATGGGCGGGCTGACCCAGGGCGCCAGCGAGCCACCTTGGGCGCGAAGCGCCCAGGCCTACGAACGCGCCAAGTCAGGCGGCGACGACAAGGACGACGAGGACAAGCCTGGTGCCATCGCGCGCTGGAAGGCGGAGCGGGCTCGCAAGAAGGAAGAGGCTGAGGCCGCTCGCAAGGTAGAGGTCGCCCAGCGCTTGGACGAGGTCTTGGCTCGGGTCAGCGAGGTCGGCATGCAGGGCCTGAGCGAGGAGGAGCGAAGCTTCCTCGACGAGGCCAGCGCCGAGATACGCCAGAACCGCGAAGGGCAGTGAGCCGGCCGGACCATGTTCCTCGGCGAGTATCACGAAGTGTCCCGACGACACGCATATCTGGCGAAGGAAGAGAGCAGCAGCTGGCTCTTCTTGACTGAAAGGGCTCCCAACAGCCCCGAAGGGGCGAAGATCGTTGGCGACGCGTTCCTTTGCAATCGAGCCGCCTCAGACAGCCCTGGGAACCTCGAGCTTCCGAAGTCAGGACCACCAGCCGCACCTGCGAGCCACCTGAGCCCAAGCGCACGCGCCCTATCCAACGCCCCCGCTCACGGGTGGAGCCTTGAGTGGTCTTCGGACGGCGAAGCTGTCGTGGCATGGCTCGCAGATACGCCTTGGGCGTTGGTTTGGAGCGCGGCGCCGCGGGGCCACAGTCGCGCCCTCTCAGTCCAGGGGGATTGGGGAAGTCCATGGGATCCGAATCTCTACACAAGGCTATTCCAGAGCAGCGCCCAGCGTGAGTGATTCCAGTGACGCGCTGGGCTCCCAATCATGCTCGTCCAGGCTTGACTCAGGCTTCTTCGAGCGCGAAGTCGTCGACCTGGCGCGGGCGCTCATCGGCTGTCGGCTGACGCGCGAGGGCGTGGGCGGGACGATCGTCGAGACCGAGGCCTACCGCGAGGACGATCCTGCCTGCCACGCCTTTCGCGGGCAGACGCCTCGCAACCGGAGCATGTTCCTCGAGGGTGGCCGGATCTACGTCTACCGGATTCACCAGTCGATCTGCGTCAACCTTGTGTGCGGACCCGAAGGGGCCGGGCACGCGGTCCTGATTCGCGCGATCCGCCCCGAGCTGGGTCGCGAAGAGATCGCCAAGCGGCGGGGAGGCAGGCCCGAGCGGGAGTGGACCAACGGGCCAGGCAAGCTCTGCCAGGCGCTGGGGATCACGCTCGCAGACGACGGGACCTGCGCTCGCACCGGCCCCCTGCGGATCGAAGCAGGCCAGGCTGGGGCCTGCGGGTCGGAGCCGGGAGCCCAGATCGAGGCCGGCCCCAGGGTCGGGATCTCCAAGGCCGTGGACCTCCCGTGGCGCTTTCGACTCCTCTAGGCCGGCAGGGCTGTCTTGCTTGTCTTCCCTGTCTTGCCTGACTTGCGCGAAGCCCTCCGGACTCCTCATTCGCCTCGAGAAAGCTGCTGGGCTGGCGGCCCGGCCAGAGAGGTATCTGCAGGGACAAGCCCTTCCCCCAGGCGAGGTTGGGCGCAGGCCTACGGCTTGCGAAGAGCGCCCCCCAGCCCCCCTGTTGCTTTTTGGGTGGGATTCTAACAAAGACGTCCGACGTGGACTTAGCGGGCGGCGCCGCGGGGCTCTCTGAGTTGGGGTCCTTCAAGTCGTCGGGCTGCCCGACGAACCGACCGGTCCTACCTCGCAGACTCCACCAGGCGCGGCCGCCCGCTGGGGCTCGAGATCAAGACCTGCGACTGCGCAGGCGCCGTGAGCTCGCCCAAGCGACACTCGGCTCCGGGGCGAACCTCTAGCGTCCCGCTGGGACGAAAGAAGAGGCGCGTCTCGGGCGGAAACTCGAACCCGTTCACGGTCAGCGCGCTCCCCTTGACGTGGATCCAGGCGGTGCGACCTACGTCGAGGACGCCCAGCGGCGAGAGGATCAGGTTCCGAAAGGCGTTCATCCCGAGGGCAGCGCAGCCGGTGAAAGGCACCGACACGAGGTTGAAGATCACGACCTCGAGGTGAGCCGGGATCGTCCAGCCACGGATCACGAGCGGGACGGGGGCCTGGAGGCAAATGTCCTGGAACTCCGCCTCGATTTTGATTTCTGTCCCCTCTGGACAGAGGATCCCGCGGATCGTGGTCTCCTCAGCGAGGCGGGGCGGGTCGCCCTCTTCGCAGCGCACGACCTGGGAACTCGAGAGCCAGCCCGCGCCGGGGATCTTGAATGGAACGCTCAGGGCTGGGCGCCGGGAGTCGTTCGGATCAACTGAAGAGGAACATGAACCCGATCACGAGCGCTACGAGGACGCCCACGCCGGCCACGGCGATCAGGATCATGTTGGTGTTGTCAGCGGTCGTGCCGGCCCGGGCGGCAGCGCCGCGGTTACGAGCCGTGGGCCCGCCGCCGCTCTTACGAGCGAGGGCAACTTGGCTGGTCTTGCGGCTGGGTCCCGCCTTGCGCGTCGTGCCTTGGCCGCTCTTGCGACCCGAGCCGGGGCGCTTGCCCTTGCCCTTGACCTTCCCCTGATCGGAGTTGCCGTCCTTCTTGCCAGCCCGCTTGCGAATCGCTGCGGCCACGCGGCGAGTCAGCTTGACCTTGGGGTTGTCAGACTTCTTGCGCTCGCCGTCTCCCGAGAGGAGGTGGAGGACCTTCTTGATGTGCGAGTTGAGCTCCTTGGGCGTCGTGAAGCGCTCGCTCTGACGCTTGCGGAGGCAACGGAGGCAGAGGGCCTCGACGGCTGCGTGGACCTTGGGGTTCAGCTGGCGGATCGGGTCCGGGGGCTGGGTCTTGATCTTCTCGCGGACCTCCTTGACCGAGCGCCCCAGGAAGGGGTGGCGGGCCGTGAGGAGGTAGTAAAGTGTCGCGCCGAGACCATATACGTCGCTGGCGGGGGAGATCTTGCCGAAGGGCCCGTTGACGTCAGCCTGCTCAGGCGGCTGGTACATCGGCGTCCCGATCGAGCCGCGACCCGCCAGGATCTCGATCTTGTCCCAGCCGGCGAGCCCGAAGTCCATGAGCACCGCGCGACCGTCGGGGCGGACCATGATGTTCTCGGGCTTGATGTCGCGGTGAATGATCCCGTGGCTGTGCATGAAGCCGACGGCGTCCGCGGCAGACGCGATCGCGGTCAACGAGACGTCACCAGTGAGGGCGTCGCTGCCCACGAGCTCCTTCATGGAGACGCCTTCGACGTATTCCATCGCGATGAAGTCCAGGCCCTTGTGCCGACCGACCTCGAGGATCTTGACGATCCCGTCGTGGATCAGGGGCGCCATGACGGTGGCTTCCTTCTTGAAGCGCTCGATGTCCCGGACCGTCGCGTTCTTGCCGCCGATCAAGATCTTGAGAGCGCAGAACTCGTCGTCCTCGCCGATTGCGCGGAATACGATCCCCATGCCGCCGCGCCCGAGCTCAGCGTCGATCTTGTAGTCGCCGAAAGCCGCGCCGGGCTTGAGCTCGGAGACGTGCTGGTCGAACTCACCTTCGATGGTGGCCATCTCGACGGTGTTCTCGCCGGGCTCGGCCTCGCGCAGCATGTGCAGGTATTCGAGATCCTGCGGGGTCAGGTAGCGCTGCTGGACCAAGACCTCGCCCAGATCGAGGGCTTGCTGCGACTTCTTGAACAGCTTCTCGCGAACCTCCACGCAGTGTTTCAGCTCAGACAGATTTACGAACTCGTTCCTGATCGCCAGGAGGCCGAGGTAAAGATCTGGGTCTGCGAGGGTTTGCTGATTCACGTCAATCGGCCAAAGCCCTTGGGGGCATTTGGGTTAGGGCATGGAGCATTCCGAAGATAGCACGAGCCAGAGTTGCATCAAGGAGTCACAAGCTCCAGGACAGCACCCACGAGGGCTGAACTCAGACGCGCCAGTCGACGTCGGAGAGGTCTGAGCGGCTGCGGAGGGCGTCCCCTAGCTTCCCACGGGCCCGGCTGAGGGCGGCTCCAACGGAGTTGACCGAGAGCCCAAGCGTCTTGGCGATCGATTGGTAGTCGCGGCCGTCGAAGTAGAAGAGCCGCAGGACGCGCTGGTCCCGCTCGCTGAGCTCGGCCATCGTTTCGTGAAGCGCGCTTCGCATTTCGAGGCCAGCGGTCTCAGCCGACGCCGTTCCCTGTCCAGAGTCAGCTATGGAGTCGCCCCACATTTCGTCGGGGAGGTCGACCTTGACCTTCTGGGTGCGGAGGAAGCGGTGGGTCGCCGTTCGCGCGATCACGGCCACGTATGCCGAGAGCTTGTGCGCTGGGTCGTAGCGACGCAGGAGGCGCCCGTCCTGCTCGAGGAGCATCACGAACACGTTCTCGGTCACGTCGTCGACGTCGGCCTGGCCGAGTCCTCGGCCGCGGGTGCGGAAGATCCGACGCACGACGCTGGCGACCAAGCCGGCGTAGCGCTCGACGAAGAGGTCCCAGGCACCAGCTTCCTCCGCCAGGAGGGATTCGACCAAGGCTTGATCTACTGCGTGCACGTCCGGCCTAGAGGCTGAGCTGCGGGTCAGCGGCGAGACCCGGTGAGAAGATGATCTGCGTTCCAGCAGGGTTGGCATGCTGAACAGAGAACAAGGAGAAGGCCATGCGCTAACTCACGGTTTCCCAATGAGTTGGAGTGCAGTGATCATTTCCTATTCGTTTCATGTCCGAGATCTGGGTGGGGCGAAGGGAGCGAGCGCCCTACTTCTTGGCCCGCCCCGTGACTTCGCGATGGGCAGAGACGAAGCGGCGAATGTCAGCCTCCTGCTGGCCACCGAAGCTGGCGGTCAGGATCTGCGTGATCAACTCCTCGGGGTTCTCGACCTTGGCCGCGGTCCCGCCCCCGAGCTTGGCGAGCTCCGTGAAGATCGGCTCGGCTGGCTTGTGCGCGTATTTGGGGGGGGCGATCAGGGCGTTGAGCACGATGCTGCCCTTCTCGTGAGCGGCCTCGGCCAGCTCGCGACAGCGCTGGGGGTCGAGGGGCGGCGCGTCGCCGAGGAGGACGATCGTCTTGACGCGACGGTTGCCGCGCTTCCAGCCTGTCTTGCGTGAGAGCGCGGCCTCGAGGCCCTTGCTGATTCCCTCCTCGATGGTCTTGTCGCTCTTGTCGTCGAAGATCTTGATCTCGCTCACGGCTCGCGCGAAGTGGTCGAGGCGGTTCGTGAGCGGGAGGTGGAGGACGACGGTGTCTCCGTAGGTCACGAAGCCGAGGCGAACCTTCTTGCTCGTCTTGCGGCCCTCCTCATTGAAGAGGAGCTGCATGAAGCTCACGATCTCGCTGACCTGATCGTGAATCCGCTGAAGCTCGTCGGTCATGCTGATCGTGACGTCGATCACGAACATGACCTCGGCGCCGTTCTTGCGCAGCCGACTGGTGAAGCGCCGGATCTGATCCTCACGGGTCTTGGTCGCGAGGGCCTCGCCACCTGGGTTCCCGGCACCTCCCCCACTGGGACCTTGGGCTGGGTCTTGGGGTCCGGCCCGGAGCGCCTCGCGGAGGAGGGCCTGGCCTGCGTTCTCGAACCAGGCGCGCCACTCGGCGACGTCGCGTTCGACCGCGTCCCCGGCGATACGTCCCAGGAGGACAGTAGCGCCGGCGTTCGTGTAGGGGATCTCGTCAGCCAAGAGGTCGAGGAGGCGCTCGAAGAGGCCTTGGCTCCCGGCAAAGCGCAAGAGGTGGGGCCGGTGCCGCAGGAGCCCCCGGATCGCGAAGGCGCGGTTCAGTCCGCGGGGGTCCGAGAGCGCAAAGCGCAGCCCGCGGACCTGGCGAGCCGTGGCCCGGTCTTCGACGAGCTGGTTGAGGAAGAAGGCTCGCTCCAGCCAGTGCCTGGGGTCGCCCCGCTTGGCCAGGAGGGGGAACTCGGCGGCGTCGCCGGCCCCCGTGTCCAAGGCGACCTTGGCGGGGGTCGGCGTCGGAGTGGCGGCAGGGGTCGGGCTCGGGGCGACAGCGACGGAGGGCGTCTCTGCGGGCGAAGGCGAGGGGCTCGGTGTGCGGCTGGCCTCAGGCGAGGGCTCGGGCGAGGGAGTCGGCTCGGGCACCGGGATCGGCTCAGGCGAGACCGCAGGCGCGGGTGCGCTGCTCGCCTCGGGCGTGGGCGTCGCCCGCTGAGGGGAGGGCGAGCGACGAGGGGTGGCTGTGGCCTCAGGGGTGGGCGTCGGGGTCGCTGTCGCGACCTCGGGATCCCCCCCCTTGAAGAGGACCAAGCCCAGGATCACGAGGAGCAGGAGACCCCCGCCTGCTGCCGCCAGGATCGCGGGCGAGGGCCCGCTGGGAGGCGTGGGGACCGTCGCTGCTGTCCGTCGACGACGGCGTTTGCGGCGGGTCTCGCTGCTCCCCCCGCGGCTGCCGGCCTCGTTGCTCTCGAGCTCGCGCTCTTCGTCGCTGCCGGGCTTGGTGCGGCGTCCGCTAGCGGGGGCTGCCGGAGGCGCGTCTAGGAAGGGCAGCAGCGCTTGGCGGAACTCCTCTGCGCTCTGATAGCGGTCCTCGGCCTTCTTGGCGAGGGCGACGTCGATCACCTCCGCCAGCCCTTCGGGGAGGCCCTCGACGCGGACGCCAATGGGTTTGGGTGACTTCTTGAGGATCTGGACGTAGATCTCGGAGCGGACGTTGCTCGTGAAGGGTCGCTTGCCGGAGAGGATCTCGTAGAGGATCACGCCCAGGGCGAACACGTCGCTGCGGGCGTCGACCTGGTGACTGCGGCCCTGGATCTGCTCGGGCGAGAGGTAGTAGGGCGTGCCAATGATCGCCCCGGCGCCCGTGAGCTGCGTGTCGGCCTCGAGGTCCTTGGCGAGGCCGAAGTCGATCAGCCGCGGGCGGCCCTCCTCGTCAATAATGATGTTCGTGGGCTTGAGGTCGCGGTGAATCACGCCTTGCTCGTGGGCGTGCTGGACGCCCTCGAGGACTTGGCACATCAGCTCGGCGGCCTCGGCCGGCGGAAAGCGGCGCTTCTCTCGGAGGACGTTCTTTAAAGGTCGTCCAGCGACGTATTCCATGGTCATGGCGAAGAGGTCGCGGTAGCGCCCGATGTCATAGACCGAGACGATGTTCGGGTGGCGGAGGCGCGAGGCCGAGCGCCCCTCCCGGAGGAAACGCTCGAGGGCGATCTCGGGGAGCTTGGTCCCCTTGCGAAGGACCTTGAGGGCGACCTCGCGCTCGAGGTCGCGGTGGGTCGCGCGGAACACGACGCCGTAGCCGCCGCGGCCGAGCTCGTCTTGGACCTCGTAGCGGTCGAGGTCGATCTCGCTGACCGAGGCCGAGGCCGAGCTGGAGTTCTCGAGGGGGATCGAGAGGTCGCGCGGGTCTTGGCTGGCGAGGATCTCGATCCGGCTCAGGGCTGCGGTCTCCTTGAGGCGGACTGGCTCCTTACAGCTCTTGCACACGGCGCCTTGTCCCCGCTCGGTCGGGAGGTCGGCGCGCTTGTGGCGGGCCCCGCAGGCTCGGCAGGTGTAGAGGGTCGCCCCGACGCGGTTCTGGAGCGTGAGCAGCTCGTCGGTCGTGAGGAAGCGCTCGCGGACGAGGACCTGGGCCCGATAGAGCTTGCCGCCCGAGCGTTCGACGATCGCATCGACCCGGTCCAGGTCGGCTTCGTCAACGAAGCCGCCCTGGAGGGCGGCTTCGTCAACGAAGCCGCCCTGGAGGGCGGCTTCGACCAGCTCCTCGTCGAGGTCCCGCATGCTCCTAACTCTACGCGCTTTCGACGCGCTTTCCCCGGGCCAGAGGCTCGGGTGGTCTTTCTCCGAGACGCTGGCAGTCCTCCTGAGTAGAGTTGCTCGGGTGAAGGTCTTTCGTCCCCTCCCCAGCTTGCTGGGCAACCCCCACTTCCAGACCCTGGCCGCGTCGTTGATCTCGCTGGCCCGTGAGCCGGTCTCGACCTGTGTCCCGGTGGACTTGGGCGACGGGGACCGCCTGGCGCTGGAGATCACCACGCCCGAGGGTTGGACGAAGGACAACGGAACCGTCGTCCTCCTCCACGGCCTCTCGGGGGATCACCGCTCGGCCTACATGCGGCGCTTGGCCAACAAGCTCGCGCGCTGGAACATTCGCGCCGTGCGCTTCAACATGCGCGACGCTGGGAGCGGCGAAGGCTGGGCGCGGCGGCCCTATCACGGCGGGCTCACGAGCGACCTCAAGCTCGCCCTCGAGCAGCTCTTGCCGAGCGCGGGGCCCATGAGCGTGTGGGGCTTCTCCCTGGGCGGGAACGTGGCCCTCAAGCTCGCAGGCGAGCTGGGCGAGGAGGGCCCGCGCCTCCTGCGCCAGGTGATCGCGGTCTGTCCCGCCACGGACCTCGTGCGCTGCGTGGAGCGAATCATGCTCCCCGAGAACCGGATCTACGAGTGGGGCTTCGTCCGCGAGTGTCGCGCCATGGCCCTGCGCCGCTTCGATCGCTACCCGGACCTCGAGCGCTTCGAGATCCCCGAGAACATGCGGATGGTCGACTTCGACAACCTCTACATCGTGCCGATCTGGGGCTTCGAGGACGCCTACGACTACTACCGGAAGGCCAGCGCGCGGCCTTGGCTCCCCGAGATTCGCGTCCCGACTCGGATCCTCATGAGCAACGACGACCCGATCGTGTGCCCGGGCGTGATGACCAAAGAAGAGCTCCCTAAGGAGGTCAAGCTCAAGCGGACCTCCTTCGGCGGTCACCTCGGCTTCCTGGCCAAGACGCCTGACCACGGCGTCCAATGGATGGACCGCCAGCTCTTTGCCTGGCACGCGAACCTAGCGAGCTGACTGGGGCTCCGCCCCAGTCAGCTCGCTAGGTTCGCGGTGTTTATTGGGGGGGCTGCGCCCCCCCAAACCCCCCATCTTGGCTGCAAAAATACATTATTGCTCGTGTGGGCCTGGGGAGCTCGCGGCGGTCGTTGGGGGGCTCGGTCTTGGGGGAGCGGGGGGGGCTGCGCCCCTTGCCCCCCTCGCCCGCGTTGGCGCCCTTGCCGCCCTCACCCGCCTTGATGCCCTTGCCGCCGCCTCGCGCCCTCGCGCCCTTGCCACCTTGCGCCCGGACTGGCTGCTCGCTCGTTTCTGAAGCGTGCCAGGGTGCCTTTCGGACTCCTTTCGCGCGGGCTGGCCTTGGCCAGGAGCGCTGGAGTTGTGGCGTGGCAGGGTTCCTGCACTAGCCAGGTCTTCCTCTGAGGAGGCCCTATGCGCTGGTCCAGCTCCGTCCTGATGTTCGCCCTGAGCGCCTTGTTCCTGGTGGGCTGCTCCTACCTGCCCCTCGACGTGCTCGTGAACGGTCTGGCTCGAGATCACGTGACCATGCGTCCTCAAGAGACACTCAGCCTGAGCCTCGAGTTCGAGGGCCAGCCCATCTCGGCCAGCAAGTTCGGCAAGAGCGGCTGGTCCGTGGAGTGGCGCGATCAGAGCGACGGCGACCGACTCCTCGGCCGCGGCGCCAGCCTGCGCTTGACGGGGCTCTCGATCGGGGAGCACGTCCTGCGGATCACGCCCACGGACGGCAAGGGGAATCCGGCCCTCCATGAGGGTCGCCTCTACGTCACCGTCGAGAGCGGGAGCAAGCCTGAGGTTCGCCTCGACTCGATCCCGCCCGAGAAGGTCGCCCCTGGACAGGGAGTTCGGTTGAGCGCGAGCGCCGACGACGCAGAAGACGGGGCCCTGGCCGCGAGCGGGCTGGTGTGGCTGGTCGACGGCTCCGAGGCCGGGCGCGGAGCCGAGTTCGTGTTCCGCGCCGCAGGAGAGGGGATCTACTTCGTGAGCGTCGAAGCTCGAGACGCCGAGGGCAACGTGGGGCGGGCTCGCGCTCGCTTCGCCGTCGAGAGTGGAGCCCCCGCGCCGCCTCCGAGCGCTCTGCCCGTGCCTAGCGCTCCTCCAGCAGCAGGCCCGAGCGCCGCTACCTCCCTGAGTGGTGGATCGTCGAGCGGTGCGGCTGGTGCGCTGAGCGGACTGGGTCAGTAGCTTCGCGAACGTAGGCCTCGAAGCAGGGTCGGTCCCCTCTCACGATCTCGATCCAGAGCCTTGGGCGGTTGCGGCACCACAGGACCACCGGTCCACCGCGATCGAGGATCTCGTAAACCTGCTCTGGCTTGAGCGGTGAGCGGTCCGCGAGCTCGTCGCAAAGTGACTCGGGCAGGAGCTGGTATTCGTCCGCGCAGGGAATCGTGATCAAGTCGAAGACGTAGCCGCAGGGCATAGCGGGCCTCCAACACTCTGGACGAGGTCGGGGCGCGCCACCGTCGTCAGCGCTTACTCGAAGGAGCTGACGGCCTGGTCGGGGGCGGGGAAGACCTTGATCACCTGACTGAACCCGAGCAGGTCTACGACGTTCTTGATCTTGGGGGTCAGCGCGGCCAGGCGAATGTCGCCGTCCTTGTCGCGGAACTCCCGGCTCATCTTTTTGAGGACCCCGAGACCAGCGCTGCTGATGTATTCGAGGTTGCCGCAGTCCAAGACGACTTGGGCGCGCTCTTCGGCACCGAGGCCTTCTAGAGCCTCTTGGAGCTGCGGGAAGGAGTGGGCGTCGAGTTGCCCCGCCAGGCGGAGGACGTCGACGTTGCCGTGGGCTGCGCGCTCGATCGCAAAGTCACTCATAGTAGGGGGTTGCCTCCCTGGCTCATGAATCCTACCATCGGCTCGCGCGGCAGGCCTCGTTGAGCGAGCAGGCACCCAGTGCCCTGCCAAGACCCCCATGATACGAACCCCGGCGCCTCTCGATTCCCTTCACCCGAGCCTCCCCTCGTCGCGACGAGGTGCCGCTCGGCTCTCCCTCGTGGCGGTCCTGACTGGACTGGCCCTCTCGACGGGTTGCTGGAGCGCTCGCGCGCGCAAGCCGCTCTTTGGTGGCACCCGGCCGGGTGCCGCCCCGCCTCGGGCGGCGGGCGCGATCATGGTCGGGGGCGCCGAGACCTCAGAAGACCTCGAGATCAAGAAGAGCAAGACCGACGAGCTCTTGGCTCGCCTTCGCGACACCCAACCCGGACCCGACCGCCAGGCTGCCCTAGCTGAGCTGCGCCGGCGCCATGGCCCTGGAGATCTGACCCTCGTCAAGAGCGCGCTCGAGGAGGAGCGGCTCTTGATCGAGCTCCTCAGAGAGCTCGAAGAGCCGAGCCGCACGATCCGTCCCGAGGTGACGCTGGCCGGGAGCGGCGACCCGGAGTGGGTCAGCGGTAAATACGCCTTGGCGCGCGATCGCTACGTGGCGGGGGACCTGTTCGGGGCCCTCAAGCTCCTCAACGGAATCCTGGCCCTCGAGCCTCAGACCGAGCAGCTGACTGAGATCCGCCAGCTCAGAGGGCGCTGTCAGACGCGCCTGACCGAGGCCAGCTGGCTGCGAACGCGCCTCGAGCCGAAGAAGAACGTGATCGCGAGCACAGCACCCCTGGAGGTGTTCCTCGTCGTCGAGAACGTCAGCGACCAAGTGATCCGCGTCCTCCACGAGGACGAGGCGCCCATGGGAGTCGTGTTCCTCGACTACGAGGAGCTGAATCGCGACGGGACCCGGACTCGGATCCGAACCCAGCAGGGCGTGAACTTGGGCTCTGAGGAGGTCGTGCTTCAGCCCAAGAAGAAGAAGCGAATCAAGCTCGAGTTGCCCCCTGCCCACCGGCGCCTCCCTAGCGGAGCGGTCGGTCGCTACCGCCTCAGCGGACGGCTCCGTCCAACCGAGCTCGAGGTCGGGGACGCGCCAGCCTCTCGATTCCTGATCCTTCATGAGCAGAGCGTGATCGTGCTCGGGACGCGCGACCTGGGTCTCGGTAAGGACCCCCTAGCCAGCTTCAAGGCGGCCGTGATTCGGGCCGGCAAGGGGACCTACGCCTCGAGGGAGGAGCCCGCGCGCTCTGCCTTCGTGGCCTCTGTCGTCTTAGGACACAAGGACCGCGAGCTGGCGCTCAAGACCCTCGTCGAGGCTCTGGGACCTTCTGAGCCCCCCTTGACCCACGCCCTCTGCGCTGGAATGGGGCGCGTGAACGGGGAGCCGCTCAACTTCACCAAGGACGAGTGGTTGGCGTGGTGGAGTCAGCGTCGAGCTCCCGTCGAGGAGGAAGCTGAGGACCTCCCGCACTCGGAACCGCGCTAGCCGAAAGCCCCGCGAGCCCAGTTCTTCGTCGTTTCTGAGGTCCTTCTCACCCAAGCTGCAGGGATTCAGGCGAGGTCGCAGCCGAATGCTGCGGCCACCCGATTGCCCGCAGAACCTAGACTTTGCAGCCCCGTGGGGGGTGGGCGCCTAGAGGCCTCGATTCGTCGGGACCAGAGGTCGCCCTGGCCATCGCCCACAGCCCGCTCGCGCCGCCCTCCCGACGTGGCGCTGGCTGCGGTTTCGCGCTAGACTTCGCGGCCCTAAGTCCAGGCAGCGTAGCGGCTGAAGAGCCCCCAGCTCTCCGCTCAACTCCGCGCTCTTGGAGGACCTCTAATGCGTCTCTTGCTCACCACCCTCCTCGTGCTCGCTCCGACCTCGATCGGTCTGGCGCAAGCGTCCCGTCCCGCCAAGGAGGGACCGGCCAAGGAGGGACCGACCAGCAAGCCGACAGAGCCCGCCAAGCCCAAGCGCTCGCCCCTGCCTCCCCTCGGGCACCCGGCCGGCGTGTTCGGCGCCGGCGTGCACAGCCGGAAGCCGATTCGCCTCGAGACCGCCGCCAAGCAGGTCAAGGATCTCCACGGACGGACGATCCGCGTCGACGGCCTCCTCAAGGACGTGTGTCGCAAGAAGGGCTGCTGGACGGTCCTTCGCGACGGCAAGACCGAGGTCCGGGTCAAGTTCCGCGACTACGCCTTCTTCGTCCCCCGCGACGCTGCGGGGCGGCGAGCGCTGGTCGAGGGGATCGTGACTGCCAAGACGATCTCCGAGGCCGAGGCCAAGCACTACGCGGAAGAGAGCGGCGACCCCGACTCTGCCAAGAAGATCAAGGGCCCGCAGAAGGTCCTGGCCTTCACCGCCATCGGCGTCGAGATCCTCGGCAAGACGGCGCTGCCGCCTGTGGCCAAAGGTGACGCCGAGGCCCTGACCAAGCTCGTGGCCAAGGTGGCTGCGGGTCCTGAGGTCAAGCAGCGCCGCAAGGCCGCCTGCAACTCGCTCAAGGCCGCCATGGCGGTCTTGCGTCGGGTCAAGGGGCCCCGGACCGTCGAGTTCAACCTCTGCGCCGAGCTGAAGACTTCGAGCGGCACCTGGCACGTGTTCAGCTCGAGCAAGCGCGGCTTCGAGACCGGGTTCGCCGTCAACAGCGACGGCACGGTCAAGTCCTTCTAGTCGTTTTAGGCCTCTCGCGAGGAGCGATCCGGTGAACACCGATCCCAACCACGACAGCGACGACGAGATCGTCGGAGACGAGTCCTCCGACGACTTCGAGTCGGAGAACACCATGGTCTTCGACTCCGTCGAGATTCCTCCACCTCCCGGAGGGGAGGAGAGCGAAGCGTCGCTCGAAGACGAATCGGACGAGGCGGACAACGCCGTGTTCGACATCTCCGAGCTCCAGCCTCCGCCTCCCTCCGAGGACTCCTCTGAGGACTTCGGCGGTCCCGAGGACGCCTCTGAGGAGCAGCCAATGCTGGTCGTGAGTCAGAGCGACGAGACCGCTGGCCTGCCGGCTGAGGCGGATCCGGATCCCTCCGACGAGTTCTCGACCCGGCCGCGCGAGACGCCGCTCCGTGGGGCATACGAGTATCTAGAGATTCGAACTCCGATCGCTGAGTTCGAGAGCTACGCCCGCGCGCGGACCGAGGCTTTGGTCCGCCTGGGCGATAGCAAGGACGCCGAGATCGCTGCCCTCGCCATGAACCTCGGGACCGAGGCTCTCAAGCGCGTCATGGGCGCGCTGCCAAAGGAGACGCTGTGATCGTCCGCTCGCTCCGCGCCACGGGATTCATGCGCTATCAGGAGCTCGACCTCAGGGACCTGCCCAACGGCGTGATCGCTCTCGAGGGCGACAACGAGTCAGGCAAGACGACCCTCGGCGAAGCCGTAGCCTTCGCGCTCTTCGGTCGCACGATTCGTACCGAAGACACCGACCCGACCCAGGCCATCAACTGGGACGTCGACGAGTGCCAGACCACCATCGAGTTCGAGGTCCCCGAGAAGGGGCGCTTCACCGTGAAGCGGACCGTTCGTCGCACGGGCGAGTTCGAGGCCATTCTGACCGGTCCCGAAGGGACGATCGCGGAGGGCCCCAAGCCGGTGACCGAGGCCCTCTGCGGCGTGGTCGGCTTCGACTTCCCGACCTTCCGCTACTCGTTCTACGTCGCCCAAGGCGAGCTGGACCTCGTCCGTCGTGAGGGGCGCGACAACGCCCAGCGGATCGTCCATGACATGCTCGGGATCACGACCATCGAGCGGGCCAAGACCCTCCTCGAGACCGAGCTGACCGAACTCCGTGAGCGGGCCTCGACCTTTGAGCGGGATCTGATCGTGGCGACGGCCCTTCACACCGACGCGCTCCCGCTCAAGGCCGAGCTCGAGCGCCTCGAGGGTGAGCACGTCCGCTGCAGCGAGACGCTGACTCAGGCTGAGGAGGACGCCAAGCAAGCGCTCGCCGAGAGCCAGCGCTCGGACGCGGCCCAAGCTGCCTATCGTGAGCGGACGGGCGCTCTGGGACGCCTCGAGCGGGCGCTCGTGGCGGACACCCAGCGCCAGGCTCTCCTGCGCGCGCGGGGCAAGCTTCGCGCCTACAGCTCGCGGAGCGACGACCTGCTCGGCCAAGCCGAGGCCGCGATCAAGCTCGACGCGGGTCCGCGCGAACAGGCTAAGCAGGACCTCGAGCGTGCCGAGGCGGTGGATATCCACGCCAAGCGGCTCTTGGCGCTGGTCCAGCACCACGGCTCCGAGCTCTCGAAGGAGACGGCAGACTCGGCGGACGGGATCGCGGCTCGCGAGGCTCGCGAGCAGGCGGTGATCGCTCGCGAGAAGCGGAGTGCGTTGATCAAGACCCTGTCAGCGGTCTTGTTCATCGTGATCGGCCTGGTCGGCGTCGCGGGCGCCCTGGCCCTCCACTATCCGGAGGGCGCCCCCAAGCTGAGCGTGCCCGCTGGGAACACGATCCAGGCGCCCAAGCTCGGGCTCCAGCTCACGAACGTGACCCTTCGCAAGGCGACCTGGACCCTCGGTGGGCTGGGCGGCCTCGGGCTCGCCTTGGGATTGATCTTCGTCCTGCTACGACAGAAGACGAGCGCTCGGCGCCAAGAGGCGGACGCGGAGTTCGCGCGCCTGGACGCTCACCTGGCCGAGGCACGGGCCGAGCAGTCGGCTTGTGAGAAGTTCGCCCTCCCGGCGCTCAAGGACCTGGAGCGGGCCTTGTCTCCGATCCAGGACGCGCACGTCAAGGCGGCGTTCAACGAGCTCAAGGAGAAGGCGGGCCCGCTGATCTCCGAGGCTTCGACTGCTGAGGAGATTCACCGAGCTGCCAAGACGCGTCACGCGGAGCTCGAGGCGAGCTTCCGCAAGGCGGAGCCACGGGTCCTAGAGGCTCGGCGGCTTCACACCACGGCCGAGGGCGCCTTGCGCCGTGCGGACGCTGCGGTCTCCGTTGCCTTCCCTGAGGGAGCGCCTGACGAGGGCGGTCCCAAGGCTGAGGTTCCCCAGGAGGTTGAGGCTCTGAGCGAGGCTCTCGACGAGGCTTCTTCTGAGGCTGCGCGGGCTCGCGTCGAGCTCGAGGCGCTCCTTGGAAGCGGCGACGAGAGCGATGTTCAGACTTCGACGGCTGATCTCAGCGGGGCTCTTGAGCGGGCCTTCGCGGCCTCGACGGCTCCTCAGCGGCGTCCGCAGTATGACGAGGCCTCGGGATTGCCCGAGCTCCTCAAGGAGCGCGAGGTCTTGCCGACGAGCGACGACTTGCGGGCTGTCCTCAAGCGCGAGCGCGAGCTCCTAGACGAGCTCCTAGGGAGCGAGGTCGAGGTTCGTGAGGCGGCGCGCTTGGCCGAGGAGGAGCTTCGTGAGGCGCGAGTTCGCCGTGGTGAGGCTCAGGCCAACCTCGATGAGGTGATCGCTCGTAGTGAGCGGGCGCAGGCTGGCCGGCAGAAGCTGATTGAGCTCGAGCGCAAGATCGGTGAGCTGCGGCGCGTTCTCGAGCCCACTGTTCGCAAGGTCGCGGTTCACGAAGAGGCGATCGACCAGCTCGGAGACCTGACTGAGGTCATGAAGGCTCGCTTTGGCCCTGGGATTGCTCGCTACATTGAGCTTGTCCTTCCGCGACTCACTGAGGGTCGCTACGAGCGGGTCAAGATCACGCCCAGCCTCGAGATCCGCGTCTACTCGCGCGAGCGGGGCGACTACATTCGCCTGACGGACCTCTCCCTCGGGACTGCAGATCAGCTCCTAGTGGCGCTCCGGCTCGGCCTGGCCCGGGCTCTCGTGGCCTCCCGCGGCCTCGCGGGCGGTCACTTCCTCTTCCTCGACGAGCCTCTCGTCTCTGCGGACGAGGGCCGCGAGCAGTCGTTCCTGAACTTGCTCCGGACCTTCGACGACGAGTTCGCGCAGATCTTCGTGAGCAGCCCTCGCCCGCTCCCTGCTGAAGGGCCCTTCACGGCGCGTCTCCAGGTCGCGCGGGCCGACCCCACGGTCGTGTTCGCCTAGCCCGAGGTGGGCGTTCGTTTCCCCACTGACCTCCGCGACGAGGACCAGGATCACCTTGACCTCCTCGCGGAGACGCCGATCCGGCCCGTGTTCATCATGGGCCTACACCGCTCGGGGACGACTTGGCTCTACGAGAGCATGGCGTCGGTGTTCGGCCTGGGCGCGGTCACGCTTCACGAGGTGTTTTGCTATCCGCGCCTTCTGGCCCGGCGCCTAGCTGGCACCAGCGACGCCGACAAGAAGTCGATCGACGACCATTTTGCCGAGCACGGTCTCGCGACTCGGGGGATCGACGCCATTGGTCTCTCGCACGCCACGGTTGAGGAATACGGTTGGATCCTCCAGCGCTATGGCGGGAACCTGAAGGTCACTCCCAAGACCAAGCCTGTCCTAGACCGCCTGATCCAGAAGATTCAGCACGCGACCCCCGAGGCGCCGGCCGTCCTCCTCAAGAACCCCTGGGACACGAGCAACGCCCTCACGATCGCCGAGCTCTATCCCGAGGCGAAGTTCGTGTTCATAGCTCGGGATCCTCTTCGGATCGCGCAGTCCCAGTTCAAGAACTCCCTTGTCTTCGGTGGTGCCGACGTCCACTTCCTCATGATGCTGATGCAGGGATTTCCCCTCGGCCGCTTCGTGATCGGCAGTCAGCGTCTCCTCTGGAAGCTCGTCTCTGAGGACCGCTACTCGCGGGTCACCGTGGGCTGGATCCAAAACGACGTCACGAAGGAGCTCAAGGGCTATAAGGCCTCGCTCGCGGCGCTACCCCCCGAGCGGCTGATCGAGGTCACCTACACCCAGCTCTCGACGGATCCTCAGGCGACGCTCCAGCGGCTGGGCGCCTTCCTCAACCTGGAGGCCGACCCTGACGCCCTCTCGGCTGTCACGGCCAGGGTCCGCAGCGGCCCGCTCCACCCGCAGATCGAGCGCGTCGCCGTCGCCTTCCGCGCCAAGCTGGAGAAGCTCGGCCTCTACCGCACAGACGTGTAGCCCGCGATTGATCCAGCCGAGTAGGCGATTGGAGTCCTAGGCAGGATCGCCGCGTGTTGAGCTGCCAGGGCCGGACCAAAGGTCCGATCCGGAGTTTTCGCCGGAGGCCGAAAACGTATGGTTCTGCAGGGATCGGGTGTCGTCAGGAGTTCGCCGGAGCCGGTGGGCAATACTCAGGGGAGACAGCCGCGGGGCAACAGTCGCGGGGTCTGTACGTAGCTCCAGCGGGGCTCGGCCCCGCTGAGCGTGCAGCACTGCGTTTGGGTCAGGAGGGGACGACGCGCGCTTTGTGTCGCACGACGACCTGGTAGGTCCCTTGCGGGAAGACGGTTGTCTTGTCAGTTCGCCAGCGGAGGAAGGCGTCGTAGACGGCGCGGCGCCAGAGCTTGAGCTCGAGGCGCTTCTCCTTGGTGGCGTTGGTCAGGGCCGGGATCAGGCCGAAGCTCGGACCGCAACGAGCACCTTCGGGCGCGGAGAAGGGATCCAGGAGCTTGGCCGACTCACGGCCGCTGTAGCGACCCTCGCGCGCGTGGAGATCAGCCAAGTAGGCGTCGAGGGCAGTCTGGAAGAGCCGGCGATAGCGCTCCTCGTCCTCGAAGAAGGGAGGGACCTCAACCTCGAGCGTCGACTCGGAGCCTAGGGCAGAACCCTCGCTCCCCCGACCGAAGAGGCCCCGACGGGGAGGAGTAACCTTGAGGACCTTGCCTACGTGGCTGGGGAGACTAATCACCCCCGGCCAACGATCCGGAGTCCTCACAACCCAGGCCTCGACCGGGTTTGCGACCACATAGACCAAGTGCTGGAGGAGCTCCTCACGAGTCTCGAAGATCCAGTGCGTGTATGGCTTGGACTCCCAGAGCCGACCCTGTCGACCCAAGTGCTTGTTGATCACACGCGTCAACATGGCGTCGAACTGCTCCATGAACTTGGGGAGCATGCCCCTAGCGTCGGTGAGAATCAGATGGAAGTGGTTCCCCATGAACACGAAGGCATGGAGCTTGATCCCGTATCTCCTGGCATAGCAGCCCAGGAGGAAGCGGATCGTCCGGTTCAGGCGCGAGTTGGGACGGAGGAAGAACCGACGCTCGGAACACCGGCGCACGACAGCAACTGTGCTGCCCTTGAGGACACGACGAGCAAAGGACATGAATCACCTGGAGGGCTGGGCATCCTGAGGTGATTCGGTTGTAGCGAACCGGTCTCCTGTTCGCAATATGTTCGCGCCTGGCTAGCGTCCAGCGATGGCGTGCTTGCCAAGGTTCAAGCCCATTTCGAGCATACCCGCGCCCACGTTGCTGGCATTCAGGGTCTGGTCGAGAGCGTCGACGATTCGATCCACATCGGACTCGTTCAGCGTCAGGGGCGGGAGGAACTTCAAGACGTCCATCTTGTGCCCAGCGACTTGGCTCAGGATCCGGTGCTTGTCCAAGAGGGTCATGATCACGACCTGCGTGAAGAGCCCCTTCTCGAGCTTGTCGAGGACGGCCCACTTCATCTTGTTGAAGAATCCGTCGGGAGCCTTGAACTCGATGGCGATCATGAGTCCGCGTCCGCGGACCTCGAGGATCACAGGGTGCTTCTCCTTGAGCGCCCTCAGCTTGGAGCGGAGCAGCTCTCCCATCTTGTCCGCGTTCTCGACCAGGTTCTCCTCGTCGAGGACCTCGAGGGTCGCCAGGCCAGCCGCCATGGCGAGGTCGTTCTGATAGAAGGTCGAGCCGTGCACGATGCAGCGGTCCATGCGGTCGAAGGTCGCCGAGTGGACCTTCTTGGTCATGAGGACCGCCCCGACGGGGATCATGCCGCCGCTCAGGGCCTTGGCCACCGTGACTATGTCGGGCACGACGTCCTCGTGCTCGATCGCGAGGAACTTCCCTGTTCGGCCAAGTCCCGTCTGGACTTCGTCCATGACCAGGAGCGCACCATACTTCTCGAGGAGAGCCTTGGCCTTCTTGAAGAAGCCTGGCGAGGGCAAGTGAACGCCCTTGCCTTGGATCGGCTCGCAGAAGAGGGCGGCCACGTCACCCTTCTTGAGCTCGTGCTCGAGGGCAGCCAGGTCGTCGAAGGGAATTGAGCGCGCCCCACCTAGGTAGGGGCCGAAGCGGTCGCGGAAGGAGGCGCAGCCCGTCAGCGAGAGCGCCCCCATGGTCAGACCGTGGAAGGCGTTGTCCCAGCTCAGGAGCCCAGGCTTGCCCGTGGTTGCTCGCGCGAACTTGATCGCGGCCTCGACGGTCTCGGCGCCAGAGTTGGCGAAGAACACCCGATCCAGAGCCTCGGGCGTCCGCTTGACCAACTCCTCCGCCAAGAACCCGCTCAGGAGCGCGCAGTCCATCTTGACCAAGTTCGGGAGGTCCAAGTCGAGGGCCTGCTTGAGCGCCGTCTTGATCTTGGGGTGATTCCGACCGACGTTGAACACGCCGTAGCCGCCGAGGAGGTCGAGGGTCTGATTCCCGTCCTTGTCGTAGAGATACTGCCCCTCTCCACGAACGAAGGCCCGGTCGAAGTGAATCGCCTTGAGGACCTTCACGAACTGTGGGTTTATGTGCTGCGCGTGCAGCTCATACACCTCTTCACCGCGCTGCGAGAGCTCTTCGGACAGCTTCTTCATACGCCACCTCCGCTGAGCCGAGCAGCTTAACGCCGCGGCGCGCCAAACAGGGGCCCCAGAGCGAGGGAGCCGCCAGCTCACTGACCCGAGCGAGTCGGGCCCTCCTGAGCGATAACACTCCCCCATGCGCGAGACCCTCCTCCGCTTCTTCCTCCGACTCGCCCGCGAGCGGACGAACCTCGTCCTCGGCTTCAGCGTCGCGCTGGCAGTCCTCAGCGGAGCCTTGGCCGCGACCAAGCTCCGCATCGACTCCGACCAAGACCACCTGATCTCGGCCGAGCTCCCCTACCACCAGCGCTACCTCCATTTCCTCGACGAGTTCGGCGATCTCGAATACCTCTACGCCGTGATCGACGGTCGCCAGGACCCCGAGCAAGCCCGCGACTTCGCAGACGCCCTCGCCGCAGAGCTCCGCGCTCGACCCGAGCACTTCAGCCAGGTCCACGCCCGGCTCCAAACCGAAGACCTCGGGGTCAACCTCCTCCTCCTCGCGCCCGAGTCCGAGCTCGCGGACCTCGAGTCCCTTCGGGATAACCCAGAGGCCCTGCGCGGATTGGTAGGTAGCGGGGATCTAGCAGAGCTCTTCGAACACCTCACTGACTCCCTCGAAGAGACTCCGAGCGACACCAGCTCGCGAGCCCAGGAGCGAGGCTGGCAACTCCTCGAGGGCCTCGTGGCAGCCGTGGACTCAGCGTCGGGGGGCCGCGCCCCGCCAAAGGAGGAGAGCGCAGCCTTGGCCGACCTCCTGCTCCCGGTCCTGGAGGTCCCGCGTGAGGCCTCATACGACGCCCACGGCGGTCTGATCCTAGTCTCCTTCATGCCGCTCAAGGACTACGGCTCCCTGGACCACATTCGCGAGCAGCTGGACCTAGCCCGCTCCCTGGTGGACTCCCTCGAGACGCGCTTCCCGAATGTCCAGGCCGGAATCACCGGGCGGCCAGCCTTGGCAGCGGACGAGGTCCAACGCTCCTCCAAGGACATGACTCTGGCCTCGATCCTGGCCGTGATCGGCGTCTCGATCGTGTTCATGCTCTTCTTTCGTGGCGTAGTGCGTCCCTTGTTGACAGTCCTCTCGTTGCTGCTCGGCGTGGCCTGGGCCGCGGGCTTCGCGACCCTGGCGATCGGCCAGCTGAACCTGGTCTCGAGCGTGTTCGGCGTGATCTTGGTCGGGATCGGGATCGACTTCGGGATCCACCTCCTAGCCCGATACCAACAGGTCCTGGCCACCAGCGGTGACGTCGAGGCGGCGCTCGAAGACGCGCTCCTCCACTCGGGCCGCGGAAACCTGACCGC